>Ga0070739_10000757_pt1 | contig 55637 bp, 47 predicted proteins | sample Coa_R1_7_FD_66445 | JGI IMG/M metagenome (GOLD analysis project Ga0070739, IMG submission 66445) | Surface soil microbial communities from Centralia Pennsylvania, which are recovering from an underground coalmine fire - Coalmine... | ecosystem: Environmental > Terrestrial > Soil > Unclassified ...
GGGGAGAGCAGAAGCCGGATCACTCCCTTCCCTGGGAGGGTCGCTAGGTGTCGCAAGGCGGAGGCAGGGGCCGTAACCCTGCCGACCCTGGCAGTCCATTGCAGGCCCGACCCTGGCAGTGACGCGAACCGTTGTAGCGCCGACCCTAGCAGTGGGGGACGGGGGGTTAGGTGCGCTTGTTGCTGCGGCTTGAGCCATCCGATCCCCGACAGAAGGGAGGGGCAGGAAGCCAGGTGCAAGGGCAGAGTTCAAAACGCCGCGCCCGGTTGTGGCGCTGGTCGGCAAAGCATGCGCGGCAGAGACTGACGGCGCTCTCCGAATGCACCGTCAGGCGCCACAGCAACGTCCTGGATCGGGCCTTCTGCTACTTGCACCGCCTCTCCGATGCCTACGCCACGCATCAGTGCAGCTTCATGGCCAGCGCCTGCGCCTATAGCGCGGTGCTCTCGCTGGTTCCCCTGCTGGTTGTGGGCGTGGCGCTGCTCGGGTACATCATTGGCAACTCCCAGCGCGCCCTGGATCAGGTGGTCGCGGCCATCAATGCCTATGTGCCCGTAGACGCCCGGTTTGTCCGGGAGATACTGGCCAATACCATCCAGGGCCGGGGCGTGATCGGGCTGGTAGGTCTGCTCGGCCTGCTCTACGCCGCCCATCTAAGCTTTCTGGCGATGGAGCCGGCCATGAACATCATCTGGGTCGTGCCGGAGAAGCGCCACTGGCTGCATCAGCGGCTGGTCGCCCTGGGCGCGACCCTCTATGCGCTGGTGCTGTTGGGCGCGGACCTGGGCTTCTCCGCCCTCTTTGCCTACCTGCAAACCCGCCCTGAACCCTTTTTTACCAATCGCTTTACCTCCATTACCGAGCGCGTTTTGGTGGCCCTGATCCCCATGGGGCTGACCACGCTGCTGTTTGCCTTGCTCTACCGGCTCCTGCCGGCGCGCACGGTGCCCTGGCGGTCCGCCTTCCTCGGCGCAAGCGTGGCGGCGCTGCTCTGGCAGATCACGAAAATCGGCTTCACCCTCTTTCTAGCCTATGTCCATAGCTATGATCGGCTCTACGGCTCGCTGAGCGGGCTGGTTATCCTCGTTGTCTGGATGTATTACTCAATGGTCATCCTGCTCCTGGGAGCCGAGATCGCCGCCGATTATGAGACCACCACTCGCAGTTCCGTCGCCGCAGAAGCGCGCGCCCATTCCGGGGCGGACCTCTTCACGGCCTCCGGGGCCTCCGTCCGCCATCCCGAGGTTTTGTCTGTGGGCGATTCCCTGCCGCGCACGGCTGATTTGAGGGAACAACATCGGGGGGATACAACGTTGTAACACTAGAGACGTTTTCACCCCTATCGCAGGCGGTAATGGGGAAATGAGGAAGCCGTAGTGCAAGGCCGGCTGCATCTCCTCGTTTCCCTATTTCTCTTTAGAAGGGCCGCCTCGGGAGCGGCTAAATCGAAGAATGAAAGGCCGTGCTTATGTGGCGAAGCTTACTATATGGGATTGTAGGGCGCGCGGGGCGCTACCGGAAGCTGGAGGATCGGCTGCGTGTTCTGCTGGGAGCCGTCGGCTGCACGCTGGTGATGCTGCCGTTTTCCACCCATGCCGACCCGCCCTCGCGCCCGTTGCCGCTGCGCGTGGTGATCGTCGGCAGCGGACCCAACCCGGAAAACAACCAGGTCGCCATTGAGAGCAATGTGCGCTACGTGGGGCGTTTGCTGCCGCCAGACTCGGTGCGCACGACGCTGTTTGCCGACGGCGACGCGCAGCGGGCGACGGTCCTCTACGAAACGGAAGCCAGGACGCTTTCGCCGGGGGAGCGCGTGCTGGGCCTGCTGCTGGAAGGGCATGAGGGCGGCTATGCGACTAAGCTCCACTACCGCAAGCCGAACCTCGGCGGCCCGCCGGACGGCGCCAACCGGCGCACCGATCTGGATCGCGTTTTCGCGCAGCTAAGCACGGAAGAGGCGGCAGCGCAGCCGCGCCGACCGCTGCTGCTTTACTTTACCGGGCACGGCAGTCCCGACCAGGGCGACCGGGAAAACAACGCCTACGATATGTGGGGCCATGACGAGCAGCTCTCCGTGCGCGCGCTGGCCCACCAGATCGCCCGGCTGCCGGAGGATGTTCCCGTCACTGTGATTATGGTGCAGTGCTTCTCCGGCGCCTTCGGCAATCTGCTCTTTGAGGGCGGCGACCCGAAAGCCCCGCTCGTCAACCGGGACATTGCCGGGTTCTTCGCCACCGTCAAGGAGCGCATGGCCGCCGGCTGTACGCCCGCAGTCAACGAGGCGGAGTATCGAGACTTCACCTCCTATTTCTTCGCCGCGCTCACCGGGCAGGACCGTGTGGGCCGCCACGTCACCGGCGCCGACTACAACGGCGACGGGCGCGTCGGGATGGATGAAGCGTTCTGTTACGCCCTCGCCAACGACGACTCCATTGACGTGCCGGTCTGTACCTCCGACGTGTTTCTGCGGCGCTTCGTGACCGATAAAGACGAGGACGTGTTTGCGGTTCCCTATAGTCGGGTGCGCTCCTGGGCGACGCCGGCCCAGCGCGCTGCGCTGGAGGCGCTTTCGACGTTTCTGAACCTGAGCGGCGAGGATCGGCTACGCGTGGCCTATCAGAAAGAGTTCAACAGCGATGAAGCCGGCCAGATGAGCGCCTTGCGCCGGCAATACGCCCGGTTGGAGGCGCTGCGAGAGGAAGGGAAGCGGATACTGCTCGGGCGCTGGCCCGATCTGGGCCACCCGGGAACGCCAGAGTATGAGCGGGCTTGCCGGAGCGCGGTGGCGATGCTGACTCGGCAGGTCGCAGAGGGCAAATGGAGCAGCCTGCTCGCAGCCGATGAGGCGCTGGATAAGGGAATGGATGCGCTCTATGCGGCCCAGCGGGTGGAGGCGCGTCGGCTGCGGTTTATCCGCCTGGGCAAGAGCGTTGTCCTGGCGCACCGGCTCCGGCAATCGGCGGATACGGCCCTTCGGGATCGCTTTGAGCGGCTGCTGGCCGCCGAGGGACGCATGCTGCTGCCTCCCGCCGATACCTTCCGCGCCGCCGTGTCGCCCCGTGTTCTTGTGGCCCGCCATCCATAGCGGTCCCTATGCAGGCTCCTTTCGTTCTGGCCCCCACCCCCGGCTCTATAGCCCTCACCCCCTATCCCCCTCTCCCCCGCTGTGGGAGAGGGGAGAGTCCGCGCTGGCTTCTGCTCTCCCTTCTCCCTGGCAGGGAGAAGGGCTGGGGATGAGGGGAGAGAAGAGAGAACAGAAGAACCTGGGAGGAAGAGACTCTCCCCTCTCCTTCACAAGGAGAGGGATCAGGGGTGAGGTCTGCCTCACTTACGCTTCAAAATGTACTGGCAATGGGTGCAGATGAGGGCGTTGGGGTAGGCGCGCGCTATCCGGGCGTAGCGGTCCTGGCGCTGCTGGCCGAGAAGCTTTGCTAGGACCGGCTGCACGACGTTGCGGTAGAGGTATTTGATCAGGACGCCCTCCCATCCCCATAGCAGAAACGTGATGAAGTTACGATCGGCGCCGTCGTCGAGCAGATAACCCTCGTTGCGCTCAACGGCGCTGTAGCTACGCAACCGCACCATCGTATGCTGGCACTGTGGGCAGTCCTGCACCCCCCGCAGGGGGCTGTCGAGGTCGTAGGTCATCGGTGACCTCCTGCTACGGATCGCGTTCGAAATCCTCTGCCGTGCCGATCCCTGCATGGCGGCAGTAGGGCATAGATTTGCTATACGAGCTTATCGAAGCGCCGAGGCGAGGTGTTCCGTAATCCACGTCTCTAGGTCATCCTCATAGTGGAAAATGATCGGGTTTTCCTCTGCATCGGGAGGTTCCATAGCACTCACAATCTCATTGAAGGCCGAGTCCGGGTAATCAACCCGAGTTTTGGTTAGTCTATTTTCAAGCAGGCGTTGGCGGGCAATAGCTTTCGGGGTATCCACATAAATCGTAACGACATCCACGCCGAGGTTCGCGATCCGTTTTCTTATGTGCTGTCTCTCCGCCTTTAAAGTTTCTGGAAGCGTCAACGACGGTTTTCCCCGCCTGCAAATGCCGCACGATGAGGTTATCTGTTTCGGCATAAATTCTCTCCCAATCCGATCGGGTCAACTCTTCATCCCTGGTATCCAGGCCATATAAAAGTGCTTTCATTTCGTCCACGTCCCCTTGCTCATAGCCGAACCGTTCCGCTATGGCTCTTCCCAGGGTAGATTTTCCTGCGAAGGAGAGACCGCAAATAAGAAATAGCCTGCTCATCGCGTTCTAGCCCTGACGCTCCCCTGTGTACCTGCATTCAGCTCCCAAGCCGTTCAAATAGGCCGCGTAACGCATCGGCAAAGACGCTGGGCGTCTCCATCGGAGCGGAATGTCCGCCTGGGAACTCGGCGAACATAGCGCCCAGGCGTTCGGCAATGACAATACTCGTTTGGTGAAAGAACCTGTTCCGTGTCTCGGTTCCGCCCGCCAGAGCGATCCGAACATGATTGTTGGCGATCCGATCCAGGTCTGGCGCATACTCGATGAAGGCGCGCACCTCATAGCGCATCCTATATTCCCAATTGTTGCTTGTTCGCTGCATCAAGTTCCGCTTTAATCTTAACCGGGCCGTCATGGAGGAGACAGCGGGAATTGCCCCGCCGGTCGTAGGTCAGCACGGTATAAGTATCAGCCAGGAGGTCAGCGATGGGCGCAAAGACCGCACAATTCCCGCCGCCAACGATCATCAGCAATGGCAGGCCGTTGCCCCGACGCTCGAAGTAGAGGTCAGCGCCATTAACCTTAAACGATGCCCGCTGCCGCCGCAGTAGTCATTGTATCTCCTTTCCTATGTGACCCAGAGGAAAGGTTCCGCAGAGGCCCCGAGAACTCCTTGCCTCCATCTTGCCCTTTCGGGAGGTGTTTGGTATACTGTTGCCAACAACTGCCTGCATGATCGCCCCTATCGTCTCTCTATACGTATAGGGGACAGGCGCCCGGATGCGCGGGGCAGATGCATCCGGGCAAGGGAGTAACCCAGGAATGGCCTCGGCGCCGCTGGAAATAGGCACGCTGCTCAACGGACGCTACCTGATACAGAGCATTATCGGCCAGGGCGGAATGGGAACCGTCTACCTGGCCCAGCATCTGCGCCTGGAAACCACCGTGGCCGTCAAGGAGCTACGCGGGCACTATGCCAGCGAGGAGGAGAAGCAGGCGGCGTTGGCGCAGTTTGAGTCCGAAGCGCGCTTCCTGGTGCGCCTGAATCACCCGAACCTGCCCAAAGTTACCGATGCCTTCGTCGAGAACGACCGCTGCTACATGGTGATGGAGTACATCACCGGAGTCACCCTGGAGCAGCGGCTCAAGGAAGCGGGCGGCGCCGGGCTGGATGTGGCGCAGGTTGTGGAGTGGGGGCTGCAAATCGCGGACGTGCTGGCCTATCTGCACAGCCAGACGCCACCGGTCATCTTTCGGGATATGAAGCCCGGTAACGTGATGGTCCAGCCCGACGGCAGCGTCCGCCTGATTGATTTCGGCATTGCGCGCCGCTTCCATCCCGGCGCCGCCAAAGATACGGCCCTTTTCGGTAGCGTCGGCTACTCCCCGCCGGAGCAGTTCGGCCTGCGGCAGACCGACCCCCGCGCCGATGTCTACGCCTTCGGGGCGACTCTCCATCACCTGTTGACCGGGCGCGACCCCGCCGTGCAGCCCTTCAAATTTCCGCCCGCCCACACGCTCAACCCCGCCGTCCCGGAATCGCTTTCGCGCCTGCTGGAAGCCTGTCTTGCCGTTGAGCCCGATAAGCGCCCCGCAGGCATCCACGAAGTCGCCATCAACCTGCTGGCCGTGCGCGATGAATTGACCGCCCACCTGGCCGCGCTCACGACGACAGCCGACGCTCCCGCCGCAGCAGGCGCCGAGAGCGCACCCAAATCCGGCAGTGGGCCGCGCATCATCTCCTCAAAGCTGGCAGAGGCTGAGGCACAGAAGCGGCGCGGCTCCGGCAAACGCTCCCCTTCCGGCGCGGCAACGGAGGCCGGACGCCGTCCGGGCGCAGGCAGGTCGCGTACGGGGCCAGGCTGGCTCATCGGGGCCGTCTGCCTGCTGCTGATACTGGGCGGCACAGCGCTGGTGCTTGTCAAATCTTCCCATCGGGGCCATCCTAACGGCATGGCGCCTGCGCCTGCTTCCACAGCCGCGGCCGCGCCGCCCGTAAGTACAGCACAGGCGCCCGCAAGCGCGCCCATGTCCGACCCCGATACGGCAGCCCCGACGCCTGAGGATAGCCCCGCCAGCTTTGATCTGCCGGTGGGGCAGGAGCTGGTGACGGATAGCCAGGGAGGAAAGACGCTGCGGCTGCACATCACGGGGCGCGTCCAGGGGCAGGCCGGGAAATCCGGGGTGCTCGCCGTCTTCTTTTATGACGGCGACGGTAATCGAATCCTTGCCAGCGATCCCGGCAGCGTCTACGCGCATCGGGATGGGCAGCTCATAGGCACGCAGTCCGTACATATTGCCTCGGATGACGAGCCGCTGGATGCCACCATTACCGTTCCCTGGAGCCAGTTTCCCGATCCGCCGCCGGCGAGCATTCGATTCCGCTGCCGCCTCTTTTTAAATCATCAGAGCGTCGGCGCGACCGACCTCCTTGACCTCAACCCGATCCCTGTCACTCCGGCGAATACGCCTTCCTCCGGCGAGCCCGGTTCCAACGCCCCTCCCGATTCGAGCCAGCCGTATCCGAACGGCGATACGGGCGCAGGCGGCAACGCACGCCAGAGCGGCGGGCGGATCAGCGGGGGTGGCATCCAGTAAGGCGCCTTATAATAGCCCTAGAAAAAATAGAACTCTGCCCCACGCAGGATAGGTCTTTCGGCCCTTTCCGCGCCGTCTATTTCCTGATAAATTGAAAAGCGATATTTAGCCGAGGGGAGGGGAGTGACGACATGGAAGGCCGCACCATCTATCAAATGTTTCTGGAGACCGTTCGGGCACATGGCGCGCGTCGCGCCGTCGGGTTCAAGGAGGACAAGGCGGAAGAGATTACCTATTGGACCTACTCCGAGCTGGCCGAGCGGGTGCGCCGGTTTCGGCGCGGGCTGGCCGGGCTGGGCCTCAAAAAGGGCGAGCGTCTCGCGCTGATCTCCCAGCACAATCGCGTTGAGTGGGCGATTTGCGATCTGGCCGCGCAGTCCCTCGGAGTGATCACCGTGCCCATCTACGGCACGTTGCCCGCCGCCCAGGTCAGCTACTATCTCCGCGACTCCGGCGCGCGTCTCCTCGTCGTCTCCGACGCCAGGCAGATCGCCAAGGTCGCCGAGTTTCGCGGCGAGGTCCCGACGCTGGAAACGGTCGTCGCGATGGAGGGCGAGCCGGAAAAGCTGGAGATGCAGAACATCCTGCCCTTTGAGGAGGTCTACCGGCGTGGGGAGGCGGCTGGCCCAGACGAGGCGGCGTTGGACGCGCTGGCCGCCGCCGTAAAGCCTGAAGACATCGCCACGCTGATCTATACCTCCGGCACGACGGGCGATCCCAAGGGCGCGATGCTGACGCACGCGAACCTGCTGGATACGCCCGACGTCGTGATGGAGAAGACCAACATCGAGATCACGCCCGACGATATTTTCCTCTCCTTCCTGCCGCTCAGCCATATCACCGAGCGCGTCGGCGGCTACTACCTGCCGCTGCGCGCCGGGGCCTGCATCGTCTACTCACAGGGCCTCTCCGCAATCGCCAACGAGCTTACCATGACCGTGCGGCCGACGGCCATGCTCTGTGTGCCCCGACTCTTTGAGAACATGGCGGAAAAGGCCAGAGAACGTATGGCGCGAGAGCCGGAGAACCGGCGCAGCAAGGCGGAATGGGCCGTGCGGGTCGGCACCGAGATCGCGCGCCGCCGCTCGGTAGGGCAGGAGATCGGGCTGGCGCTGCGCCTTCAGCACCTTGTAGCCGAGCGATTTATTCTCCCTACCATTCGGGAAAAGATCACGGGCGGACGCCTGCGCTATTTCGTCTCCGGCGGCGCACCGCTGGACCCGGAGACGGCGGCGTTCTTCCTGGGCATCGGGGTCGAACTGCTGGAAGGCTACGGGCTTTCGGAGACGAGCATCATCGCGGTCAATCGGCCCGGCAAAGAGCGCATCGGCACGGTTGGCAATCCGCTGCCGGGCGTGGAACTGAAGTTTGGGGAGGACGGCGAGATCCTGATGCGCGGCCCCGGACGTATGCAGGGCTACTGGAACAAGCCGGAGGCGACCGCCGAGGCGATTGACGCCGAGGGATGGTTCCATACCGGCGACATCGGCGAGATGTCTCCAGATGGTTACCTTAAGATCACCGACCGCAAGAAGGATATTATCGTTCTCTCCAACGGCAAGAAAGTGGCGCCCCAGCCCATTGAGGGGATGCTCAAGCATAGCCCCTTCATCCAGGAGGCCGTACTTTTCGGCGATAAGCAATCTACTGTAATGGCGATCCTGGTGCCGGCCTTCGATAAGCTCCTGGCCTGGGCCCGCTCGCAGGAGTTGCCGGCCAATGACGTTGCGGCCCTGGTCGCCAGCCCAGAGGTGCAGAAGCTCTACCGGGCCGAGATCGATCAAACGACCGCGCATCTGGCTGACTTCGAAAAGATACGGCGGTTCAAGCTCGTTTCGCAGCCGTTTGACATCGAGACGGGCGAGCTGACGCCGACGCTCAAGGTCAAGCGCCGGTTCGTCGCGGAAAAATATGCCGATCTGCTGGCCGCCATGTCCCGATGAAAGATTCCAACAGGATGAACAGGATTTCTCAGGATTTCTCAGGATTTACAGGATTAGGGCTAGACAGGAGACACAAACAGGGCTTGTGCAAATGCTCAATTGGTTTTAGAAATCTTGTAAATCCTGTTGAAAGGCCTTTTCTACACGTATAGAAGAGTATGGACCTTTCTGTTGTTATTGTTAGCTATAATACGCGGGAGATGCTGCGGGCCTGCCTGTGCGCTCTGCCTGCCGCCGCCGAAGGGCTGGAGTTCGAAACGTTCGTCGTGGACAACGCCTCGCCGGACGACAGCGCGGGGATGGTGGCCGCCGAGTTCCCACAGGTGCATCTGATCGCCAACACAGATAATCCCGGGTTTGCGCGTGCCAACAACCAGGCGCTGGCGCTCAGCAAGGGGCGCTATGTCCTGGCGCTCAATCCCGACACCGAGGCCGAGCCTGGCTCCCTGACCGCGCTCGTCCGCTTCATGGAGGCGCACCCGGAGGCCGGCGCCTGCGGCCCCAAGCTCCTCAACTCCGACGGCTCGCTCCAGCACAACGGACGCCGCTTTCCCACCCCCTGGCGCGAGTTTCTGGGCGTCTCCGGCCTGCGCAACCTCAACCGCGCCGCCTTCGACCGCGTACTGGAGTACGGACGCGATAATTTCGACGTGGAGTGCGAGGTCGATCAGGTCTCCGGCGCGTGCCTGCTGGTGCGCCGCGCGGTCATGGAGCAGGTTGGGATGTTCGACGAGGACTTTTTTATGTTCTACGAGGAGATCGAGTGGTGTTGGCGCATCCGGCGGGCCGGCTGGAAGGTCTACTATGTGCCGCAAGCGCGCGTCGTGCATCACTGGATGGGCAGCGTCCGCCAGCAGAGCCGTGCCATGACCGCACGCCTGTTCCGCAGCCAGCTCATCTACTATCAAAAGACGGCGGGGCTGCCGGCCCGCCTTGCCATGCGCGGCGTCATGCTGATGGGGCTGATTAAGAACGAACTGCTCTATCTGGGCGTGGCGATCAAGCGCCGCCTGCGCGCCGCCGGATTGGTGAAATAAGGGAGGAGCGCACATGAGCGCGCCGGCAACGCCGGAACCGATCTTTCTTCAGAACCCGACTCGCGATCAACTCCTGGAGGCCGTTGCCTGGAACCATCGCGAGCTCTTCGTCCTCCAGGCGCTTGCCGCCGGGGGCGAGGCGCACCAGGCGGAGGGGGTGACCTGGACCTACGCCGGGCCGAAAGGGGAGAGCATGATCCTCTTTCCCCGGCTCGCGGAGGCCAACGCGGGCCAGCAGCTTGACGCCATCGTGGGCTACTACCGGGAGCGACAGCCGGAGAAGCTGGTCGGATGCTGGTCGCTGGACCCGCCGCAGCCGCCGGATCTGGAGGTTCCGCTGCTGGCGCGCGGTTTCCAGTTGGGCTGGCGTCCCTGCTGGATGTGGCTGGACCTGGAGCAGATGCAGGCCGTCCATCCCTGGCCGGAGGGGCTTAAGGTCGAAGTTCTCGACGCGGCAGACCTTCCTGATGCGGACAATCTTCCCTACTACGACGCCGACATGGCCGCCGTCCAGCATGCGATCACGGGCCTTCAGCCCCGGCGGATGTGGCGTTTTGCCGCCTTTCTAGACGGCAGGACGGTGGGGCAGAGCACCCTGTTTCTCACTACGGGCCCGCTGGGCGTGGCCGGCATCTACAATGTGGGGGTCGTTCCTGAAGCCCGCAATCAGGGAATAGGGAAGGCAGTCACCATCGCCGCCTGTCAGCAGGCGCTAGCGTTGGGGTGCCGCCATGCACTGCTCAACGCCACGGGCGAACGGATGTATCGGCAGATTGGCTTCGACCGGATCGGATATGGATGGACCTGGTGGCTGAATGTGCCCCGGCTGGAAGCGCATCCGCCCACGCCGGAGCAGGTCACCCTGGCCGAGGCCGTGGGGCGCGGCGACCAGGAGGCCCTGGCAGCGCTGGGTAAACAGACAACGGCCCGGACTCTGGATATGCCGCTACCCAATGGGATGACGCTCCTTCAGCTTGCCGTCCATGCCGAGCAGCGCGCCGCCGCAGAATGGCTCATCGCCCACGGCGCGATCCTCGATGTGGTTTCCGCCTGGGATCTGGGATGGAGAGAACGGGTGCCGCAACTGCTGGCAGCCCGCCCAGAACTGGCTAACCAGCGCCTGGGGGAGATGCAGACGACGCCTTTGCACGTCGCCGTGGAGCGCAACGACATCGAGCTGGCACGCCTCGTGCTGGCGGCCAATCCAGACTTAGCCATTGAGGATGCCGTGTTCCATGCGACGCCGCTGGGATGGGCCAGGCACTTCCAGCGGGCGGAGATCCTGCAACTGCTTGAGTCATCGCAAGCGCCTTCGTCCGGCTAAACCCTGCCGCCGACTTTATCGCTTGCTCAGAGTGGGCCTGGGATCGCGTGCTGTCGGGACGGACGGGCCCTGCCATTTCTGCCGCCGCGCCTCCAGGAGGCGCTCGTTTAGCTGTTTACTGCCTTCATCCTCCAGGCGTACCAAGCGGATGCCCAGCACATAACTCTTGGTTCCCTGCGTCTGCGCCCAGACGATCTGTCCGAGGCCGCGAATGGCGCAGGTAGGGGGAGCCCAGATCTCAAACTCCGGCATGTCCCCGACTCGATAGCGGACCGGCGAGACCAGGCGGAAGCCGGAAAGGCTGGCGTCGAGCAGACGGGCACGCACCACGCCCAGTTCGCGGTGGCCCATGCGCACGGCAAAGCCGAGGGCATAGCGGGAACCTCTACGTCTTTCTGCCACTCTTTCTACCTCCTTAGCGCGCGCCAAGTGAACGGCACAACTCTCTAGCACTCCTCCGCCAGGGGCAGAGAGCGCATTGCCTGGAATTATATGGCGGCGCACGCCCGAACCTGATCAGTAGAACTGCCGGAATCGGGCTGCAATGTCTACCCGTTTGCGGACGGCTAACTGGAACAGACCCGGACCCATTGGGACGGCTTGCGTTCCGAGGGCAAATCTGCTAACATAAAAGCAGAATTGCAGGGGGCCAATCAGCAGCGATGAAGGTCGTCACGGCGGAACAGATGCGGGCGATGGACCGGCAGGCCATCGAGGAATTCGGCATGCCCGGCGCGGTGCTGATGGAAAACGCCGGGCGGGCCGTCGTGGAGGTCCTTGCGCGCGAATATGGGCCGCTTCAGGGCAAGCGCGTCGCCGTCTTTTGTGGCGCGGGCAATAATGGCGGGGATGGGTTCGTCGCGGCGCGGCACCTGCGCCTGGTGGGCGCGGCCCCGTTTGTCTATCTGGCCGGCAATCCGGCTTCCCTCAAGGACGACGCGCGGATCCATTTCGAGCTGGTCCGGCGCATGGACATCCCTCTCGTCCTCGCCGAGGACACGCCCCCGGATCGCGTTTCCCTGGATGGCGCGGCCCTGATCCTGGACGCTCTGCTGGGCACCGGAATCAAAGAGGCCCCGCGCGGAGCCTACCGGGACGCCATCCGGCGCATCAACGCCGCCCGCTGTCCCGTTCTGGCCGTAGACATCCCCTCCGGCGTGGATGCCGATACGGGCGCGACGCCGGGCGAAGCCGTTCGCGCCTGCCAGACCGTCACCTTCGCCTATCCCAAGCTCGGCCTGTTCCTCTTCCCCGGCGCCGACTGCGTCGGGAAGCTGCATGTGGCCGACATCGGCTTCGATTGGGAGAGCCTGCCCGCCGAAACTTCCATTCGCCTGCTCACCAAGAAGGAATTACAGGCGCATCTGAAGAAACGCAACTCGGATTCCAATAAAGGAGATTACGGGCATGTCGCCATTATCGGCGGATCGCGGGGCATGGCCGGTGCTCCCTCGATGGTGGCGCGGGCCGCGCAGCGCGTGGGGGCTGGATTGGTCACGGTGCTGGCGGCGTCCTGCGTGCAGCCGATCATCGCCGCCAAACTCGACGAGCAGATGACCCTGCCCCTGCCGGAAGCCGAGGGCGCGCCCTCGGAAGCCGCCTTCGACGTGATCGCCGGTTTTGCTAAGAAGGCGACGGTGCTCTGCGTCGGCCCGGGCCTGACCACGGCGCCCGGCGTCGTTGCGCTGGTGCAGCGCCTCCTGGCCGAGCTCCCAAAACCAATGGTGCTCGACGCCGATGGGCTCAACGCCCTGGCGCAGCGTCCGGAAGTGGCCGCGCAGCGCCCGGAGAACCCGCGCGCTCCCTTGATCCTTACACCCCATCCTGGAGAGGCCGCCCGGCTGCTGGGAACCTCCATCGCCGCCATACAGTCTGACCGTATGGCGGCGGCCCGCGAATTGGCCCGCAGGTTCCGCGCGGTCGCCGTCCTTAAAGGACGCCATACGCTCATCGCCGACCCGGAGGGCGCCGTCGCCATCAATACTACCGGCAATCCGGGCATGGCGACGGGCGGCACGGGAGACGCGCTGACCGGCGCGGTGGGTGGCTTGCTGGCGCAGGGCCTGGCCCCAGGTAAAGATCTAGAGGATCTGGAGGCGTATCGCGCGGCCACGCTAGGCTCGGCTGAGGCCGCCGCGCTGGCCGTCTACCTGCATGGAGCGGCAGGCGATAGGGCCGCCGCGCGAGTCGGAGAGGCTGGCCTCGTCGCGGGCGATCTCATTGCCTGTTTACCTGCTGCAATTAGAGAGCTGGAGGAAGATAGATGACCCACAACCTGTCGTCGCGCTGTCGGTTGCAAGAGCGAGGACTGACCCGGGCCGATTCCCTGCATCCGAGGGGCCGGCTGCCGGGATGGGCCAGGCGGTTTGGAGGTATTCTGGCGCTGATCGTGTGCGCCCTGGCGGGTCATCCAGCATTGGCGCAGCGCCAGGTGACTCAGGTTCCGCTCCAGATCAAAGCCGGCGGTAATCTGGTCTACTGGTTTACCACGCGCTCCAACGCCGCCACCGCTCCGGCGCCACTGAAAACGCCCATCGCCGTGCCCCCCGGCTTCCAGAACAATCCGCGCCTGGAAGTGCTGGACGTGGCTACCGGCAAAGTGGCGCACCTGCCCATCCGCAGCAGCAGCGCCCTGACGCTGGACGAGAAGGATTTTACCTATGCGCAGACCGTCCAGGTGCCGGTTGTCTGGAATGACCAGCCGGTGCAAGGGCTGCTGGTGAGCTTGCAGTACCCGGATGAGGAGTGGGGGACCGTACGCAGAAACTACTGGCTTCAGCCTTCCGATAATGGGTATGCGCGGTTTACGGATGTGCCTCTCAATAAGCAGGTAACCGTCACGGTAAGCAATGGTGCGGCTAGCTCGCCGACCGTCGGCGAGGTGACCCAACAGAACGGCGCCTATGTCCTGAACAAGAAAGTCGAGGTTCCGACCAACTGGACCGGGATCCAGGCGGTCGCGGCGCCAAAGGCCGCTGTGTCCCTGCCTCCTGCGCCGGTCCAGCAGACACCGTCGCCCAATAACGGCCTGGTCGGCGCGCTGGTGAGCACCCTGATCGGCGTCGTCGTTCTGGCGGTGGGCCTGTTCTGGCTGGTCGATTCCGGGAAGCTGAACAGCCTGTTTGGAAAGTTAGGCATTCAGCCTGCGCCCACGATGGGCCAGCCGGTTCCGGCCTTTGCCGGCCCAGGCGGCAAGGCCCGCCCGAGCCCCGTGCCCTCTGAGGCCGTAGCCCCGGCGGGTGGGGCCACCAATGTGCCCCAGGTTGGGCCGCGCCTGGTCGCCACAATGGGCACCTATGCCGGCTCTATCTTCCCGCTCGCCGAGTCGCATGTCGCCATCGGGCGGGAGGCGGCCAACGCCATTGCGCTCACCCAGGATAACGCGACCTCCCGCCGCCACGCCCATATCCAGGTGAGCAATGGGCAGTACATTCTCGTAGACGACGGCTCCTCCAACGGCACCTACGTCAACGGCGTTCGCATCACCAGCCAGAGGCCCCAGCCCCTGCGGCCTGGCGACGAAGTGATAATCGGCACCACGCACTTCCGATTTGAGCTTTAAGCGCGTCTAACACAACCGTTCTCCCTCTACTTTGCAGGGAGGGGGCCGGGGTGAGGGGAGAGCCTGACAGCCAGGTTTTGGTAGGGACTCTAAGCGCGTTCGGGGTTCCCTGGAGGCAGAGAAGGAGCGATCGGGGTGATATCGCGGATATTGGTCGGCCTGCTTGCCGGCACGATCGGCGGCTTTCTAGGCTGGCTGCTGCAAGAGAACCTGATCAACTACAACGCCCATGTCGTTCCGGGCGTGCTGCCGGGACAGGGAGCGATCAACACGGGCCTGACCATCGGCGAGGCCCGCATCCTGGCCCTCTGCGTGGGCGGCTGCATCGGCCTGTTCCTGGGCGCGGTGGACGGCATCGTCGAGGGATCGCGGCGCAAACTGATCCGGGGCATCGCTATTGGGGTTGTGGCCGGATTTTTCCTGGGTTATATCGGGCTGTTCATGGGCCAATGGATTTTCCAGAGGCTCGGCGGCACGAGTGAGGGCGTTCCCAATCCCGGTATCTTCAGCTTTGGTCAGCAGGTCATCGCGCGCGCTTTCGGCTGGGCCTTGATGGGATTGGGCCTGGGCGCGGGCTCGGCCATCTCCACCTGGTCGCCCAAGCGCATCGGGCAAGGGGCGCTGGGCGGGTTTCTCGGCGGGTTCGTGGGCGGTTTCATTTTCGATCTGCTGGCGATGGGCTCTGCGCCGGTGCAAGAAGCCGTTGGCGCCGGGGGCGTCCACGATAGCGGCGGACCTAGCCGCATGGTCGGGTTTACGGCCATCGGCGGGTTCACCGGCCTGTTCATCGGCCTCGTCCAGGAGTTGATGAAGCAAGCCTGGGTGAAAGTGCTGGCCGGGCGCAACGAGGGCAAGGACTTCATTCTCTCCAAGCCGCTCAACATCCTGGGGCGGGATGAGCGCAGCGACGTGCCCCTCTACGGCGATCCGAGCGTCGGGATCCAGCACGCGGCCATCCGCGCCGACGGCAACCGCCACGTCCTAATTGACGCGCATACGCCCACCGGAACCGTCGTCAACGGCCAGCCCGTTCCCCCCGGCGGCGAGCTGCTGCTGCGCGATGGCGATATGATCCAGATCGGCAGCCACCGCATCCTTTTCCGCGAGAAGGCCACCGCCAGCAAGATCGCCCGGCCTGCGGTAGATACGCCGCGCAGCAAGGCCGGCTCCCCGGCGGGCGTAGTGCCCATGCCGGCGCACCTGTGTCCCTTCTGCGGCGCTCCCAAAGATGCCTCCGGCAACTGCCTGTGCACGGTGGGCGGCAGCCCTATCGGCGCCGCCGGTGCGCCACCTCCCGGCTATGGCGGCTACCCGACGCCGGGCGCAGGGAGCAGCGCCGGAATGCAGGGAATGAGCGGCTATGGCCCGGGCACGCCCGCCCCACCCGGCGCTCCGATGGTCGGCGGCGTCGGCATCGTACCCAGAGGAGGTCCAGATATGCCCCGATTGGTAGGAATCGAAGGCCCGTATACCGGGGAGGTTTTTCTGCTGACGAGCCAGAATATGACGGTGGGACGGGAGCCGGGGCGAGACATCGTCCTCTCCGCCGATACGACCGTCTCCCGCAACCACGCCCGGATTACCAACGAGGGCGGCGACCTGGTGATCTATGACAACGGCTCCTCCAACGGCACCTACGTCAACGGCATGCGCATCAGTATGCAGGTATTGGTCCCTGGTGACGTGGTAAAGTTTGGAAGCAGCGTATTCCGATTTGAATAACCGGCGCATCCACACTTTGTTTCCCAGGATCAGACCGGCATGAAGGTCTCCGCGCTGTTCTATGAGATGGACGAGGTTACAACCCGGCAGTGGAACGAGATGAACCAGGCTCTGATCGAGCTTGGTAGAAGACAACGCCTGTGGCTGGTGGAACGCGAAGAGGTTAATTATGATTGGAAGCGCCATGCAGGCGCTTCCAGTCTTATTCGCCGCAGACCAGCCCGGATTTTGAGCCTCTTACCGCCAGCGGTCAGGTCTAATGTTGTACCGTACTGCATAGACTTTGGCAAGGAACAGATCTATTTCTTTCCTGATTGCCTCTACTTCCATCAACTCGGGCGGTACATTAGCGTCGAATATAGCTGTCTGAATATTGATCTAGATACCGTCATCTTTATTGAAGAGGAACAGCTTTCTCAAGATGCTAAGATTGTCGGTACGACCTGGAAGTACATCAACAAGGATGGCAGTCCTGATGAACGCTTCTTCTGTCGTACCTACACAACGTGGATGGGGCAAAATTCCCGGCCCAAACTCGCTAGAAGGACGCCTTGCGGCGCGGAAAGGTTTGCCTATTCCACAAATGCCACCGGCCCAGAATATTGTTCATGTGGCAACGAAGTTACCCTGAGTCTCGTCAACTCAGTTTGTTTAGGTCACGCCAGGGCTCGCGCCTTGAGGCGGTGAATTTCCTTGCAGCGTGAGTTGTGATAGCGATAGAGAGTCAGGAAAATGAACTGGCTAGCTTATTTTCAATCGTGGATCAATCCAAATCAAATGACGTTAAAGCGGCATGGTATCAACGCGGTTTTGTCGCCGTCTACGGAGAATACGGACAAAAACTCCATCCGAGCAGATTTCGACACGGACGAATACGTAGGCAGGATAACCCTATGGGATAGCGGCGAATGCGATATGGAAATTGCCGATATTCAGAGTGGCGAGGCCGTGTGTTGGAAACATTATACGTTTGGTGGCATGGAAGAAGCAGAGGAAACAATGGCGGAATTTGTCAGACGGCTACATTCTTCCCAATTGACAAAATCGGCCTGAGGCTGCTGGATAGGGAAACGCCGCACTAATCGTAGCTTGAATTGGGGCGATTGAGAGAATTACCGTTCTCTGTCGTGCTACCCGGATAGCATCATAGAGAGTTTTAACGGAGGAGATCGGCAAAATTATGGAAGACCGCACGCAGCAGATGGGCGGACCGAACGGTGGCGCGGTGCCGCCGACCGTTCTGGGGGTGCCGCGCACGCAGATGGGCGTGATGCCGACCCAGATGGGCGCAAACCCCATGCAGACGGTGATGCAGCCCCCGATGTCCACGCTGGAAGTGGAGTGCATTCCCGGCAATCGCTACGCGATGGCCCCCGAGGTCTCCCGCGAGCATGCGCTGGTCGTGCTCAAGGCCAGCGGGCAGCAGCTAGGACGGCGCGCGCCCATCAATATCTGCCTGTGCATTGACCGCTCCGGCAGCATGGAAGGCGAGCCGCTCGAATACGTCAAGCGCGCCTGCGATTACGTCGTGGACATGCTCGAACCCAACGACATCCTCTCCATCGTCACCTTCGAGGAGCAGGTGGATGTCCTCATGCCCGCCCGGCGCATCGTCAACAAGGCCCTCGTCAAAGAGCATATCCACCGCCTGGAAGTCGGCAACACCACCAATCTCTACGATGGACTGATGGCCGCCTGCATGCAGATCGCCTCCGTCATGCCGCAGACGCCTGGCTACGTGCATCGCGTGCTGCTCTTGACCGATGGCGAGCCGACGGCGGGCCTGAAGGACTACAACTCCATCGTTCAGCAGGTGGCCGAGCAGAAGACGAAGGGCATCTCCGTCACGGCGCTTGGGTTTGGCAGCGAGTACAACGAGGAGTTGATGGCCGGCATCGCCCGGCGCAGCGGCGGCAACTACTACTACATCCAGCGGCCCGACCTGCTGCCGGAGGTGTACCGGCGGGAATTAGAGACGCTGATGACCATCGTTGCCAAGAACGTGCGGGTGCGCTTCCTGCTGTCGCGCTGGGCGCAGGTGCGCCAGGTCTACGGACAGCAGCCCGCGTTCGGGCCGCGCACCGTGGAAGTCACCGTGCCGGACATCGAGCGGGGCACGGTGCGAACAGTGCTGGCCGAATTCGAGCTGGATCGCCATCCGCCCGGCACATTTCGCGTCGCCCGGGTGGAGGTAACGTACGACGACGTGGTGAATAACCGCACCGAGCGCGCCGGCGCTGATTGCGTGTTGGAGTTTACCAACGACCGCAGCCTGCTGGCCGCCAACGTCAACCAGATCGTTCGGAACGAGCTGGAGATCGCCCAGGCGTCGCAGAACTTGCAGCGCACCATGATGGGCATGCGGACCCAGCAGATGACGGCGATGGGCGCGCTTCAGGAGTTGCAGCGGACGCGCACCGTTCTGATCCAGGCCGGGCAGGCAGATAGGGCGCGGGAGGTCGAGGCCGCGATGCAGACCATCCAGAGCGGCGGCGACGTGGAGAAAACCATCGTCGGCACCATCTATAACCTCGATCAGGGAAAACACAAATGAGTCATCTAGATCCCACGCGCGCCATGCCGCCCACGGGAAGCCCGGCAGCAGAGAGCGCGGCGGTTGCCCCAATTGCAGGCGCCGTCGGCGTGACCCAGCAGATGCCCGCCACCGGCCTGGGCGGCGATGCCTACCGCACTCAGCTTGGCGCCACCATCACCTGCCCCGTCTGTAAGGCGACTACGCCGGTGTCCGAGACCTATTGCGGCGACTGTGGATTCCTGCTCGCTTCGGCGGGCGCTGAGCCCATCGAGGTGCCAGCAGAGGAGACGCCCGCCGCCGAGCTGGTGGATATGGCCGATGGACGCCGCTATCGCCTGCGCGAGGGCATCAATACGCTGGGACGCCAGGGAACGGATGTGCTGGTCAACGAGGGAACGGTGTCGCGCCATCATGCGCGGATCGTTGTCGAGAACGGCCAGGTGACCGTCGAAGACCTGGGCAGCAGCAACGGCACCAAGGTGGGCGACCGCCGCATCCCGCCCAACCAGCCGACGCCCGCCGTGCACGGAATGCCGCTCAAGTTCGGCAACTGGCGGGTGACGCTGGAGATCGCAGGAGCCGGCCCGGTGCCCACTCCGGGCGCGGCGGAGCCGACCGTTGCCGTCCCGGCCTCGGAGCGCACGCAAATGGCCGAGGCGTCCCAGGCGCAGCCCGCGCCGGAACAGCCGACCGGACCGATGGTGGCCACGCTCCAGAAGATCGAGGGCCCCTCCGACGACATTCCCGTCTATACGGGCACGATGACGATTGGTCGCCGTGCTGGCAACACCGTGTCGCTGCCCAAAGACCCCTATATTTCCGGCCGTCACGCCACGATAGTGACGGACAACACCGGCACCTATCTGATCGACGAGGGCAGCACAAACGGCACGGTGGTCAACGGGCAGAGACTGGCGCCCGGAGAGCGCCAACTGCTGCTCGAAGGCGATGAGGTCCAGCTTGGCCAGAGCCGCTACCGGTTTGTGTTCTCCGAGCAGGCGCCGGTGGAGGGCGCGCCGCCAGCCAGCGCGGAGGCAGCCGCGCTGCAAAATGGCGCAGAACCACTGCCTGACGAGGGTGAGGCCGGCGACGAAGCCAGCGCCTGACATGCCGCCACGAACGCTATTCCCCACGCGCGGGGGTGAACTGTGAGCGACCCCTTTCCGTGGAACGAGACGGGCGCTTCCTAATTCCCCACACGCGTGGGGGTGGACCGGAGCTCTGAGTTGACGGATATACTTGACCCAAATGAGCTAATTAAAGCCGGTTTGATACAGCCGGAGGAGGCGCCCGTCCGTCCGGAAATCAAGTTCGGTGCCAAGACCGATATGGGTATGAAGCGCGAGAACAATGAGGACAAGTTCGATTTCTACGAACCCGACGATCCCAAGGTTCTATCCCAGCGCGGAAGCCTGTACGCGGTCTGCGATGGCATGGGCGGCGCGGCCTATGGCCAGATCGCCAGCGAGCACGCGCTCAATACGCTCATCGAAGCCTACTATAAGTATTATAATCAGTTAAACCTCGACGGCACGCCCATTGATGTGGAGACCGCCCTGAAAAACGCGATCCTGGTGGCCAATGGCGTCGTGCGCAACTACGCGAGCAAACGCCAGGAGCTCTCCGGAATGGGAACGACGCTGACGGTTACCGCCTTCGTGCGCAACCGGGTCTATATCGCCCAGGTCGGCGATAGCCGTGCCTACCTGATCCGGGACGAGCAGATACGCCAGGTCACTCTGGACCACTCCCTGGTGGAGGAGTGGCGGCGCATGGGCCGTATCTCCGAAGAAGAGGCCGCGCGCGCCACCTATAAAAACGTCATCACCCGCTCGATAGGCACGCAGTCTACCGTCGAGCCGGATATCTACATCGAGTTGGTCAAGAAAGCTGATCGCTGGGTGCTCTGCACCGACGGCCTGACCGCCTATCTCCAGGACGAGGAGATACGCCAGATCGCGCTCAAGTCCTGCCCTTCCGAGGCAGTCTGGGAAATGGTCAACCTGGCCAAGGAGCGCGGCGGTCACGATAACATCACGGCAATGGTCATCTGGGTCCGCGACCTGGTTCCGCTGGCGGCATAGGATAGGGGACGACTGCATGAGCGAACTCAACGCCAACCCTGGCACAAGCAGCTCACTCGGCGACTCGGGCGACGTGCAGGAATCCGAGCGGGAGACGACGGCCAAATTTGCGCGCGAGGAACTGGTGCGCGGCTGGCGCGAATACGAGGCGAAAATGCCGCGCGTCATCCCGCTGCTCAAATTCGCCGCCAAAACCGACATGGGGCAGGTGCGCGAGAATAACGAGGACAAGTTCGATTTCTACGAGCCGGAAGTGCCCGCGATCCTGGCGGCGCGCGGCAGCCTGTTCGCGGTGGGAGATGGCATCGGGGGAGCGCTGGCCGGCCAGATCGCCAGCGAAATGATGCTCAAGAATCTGATCGCCCTCTACTACGACCATCCCTCCCCCGACCTCAAGGTGGCGCTGCGCGAGGCCATCGAGCAGACCAACGAGAAGATATACACCCTGGCCCAGATGATCCCGGAGCGCGCCGGGATGGGCACCACGCTAACGGCGGCGGTCTTCATCGAGGATCGGGTCGTCATCGCGCAGGTGGGCGATAGCCGCGCCTATCTCATTCGAGACAGAACCCCGCGCCAGATCACCCACGACCATTCCTGGGTCGAAGAGCAGGTGCGCGCGGGCGTGCTCACGCGCTACGATGCGGAGATGTCGCCGTTTCGCAACGTCATCACTCGCTCCATCGGCGCGGCCCCGACCATCCAGCCCGATTTTTACGAAGAGCAGACCCGCGTGGGCGATATTTGGGTGCTCTGTTCGGACGGGCTGACGGGCCATGTCCACGACGAGGAGATGGCACGCATCGTCAGCAGCCACGCGCCGTCCGAGGCCGCCCGGCAACTGGTAGAACTGGCCAACGCGCACGGCGGGCGCGATAATATCACGGTGATCGTCATCTCGGTACGCGACCTGCTGCCCGTTCCCACCTACCATTCTGCCGATCTGGCTGCCGCTGAGAACGGCGCGCAGGCCATCATCAACGCGGCGACGCAGCCCGCATCGTTTAGCCCCCTTGCCAACGTGCCGGAAACCGGGTCGCTGGTGCAGCCGGCCTCGGTCGGCGGAGCGCCCGTGCCTCCGGTTTCGCCGCCGCAGGGACGTCCGCGCACCGGCTGGCGCCGTCTCTTCGGGCGCGGAAATACGGGCTGACTGGCCGCGCTTCCTACCGCACCGGAAGCGGGCGAATGAATTCGCGGCAACAAGAGCACAAAGTCCGCCTACGCGGGCTCCCACCTAACCCCCCCGTCCCCCTTCCCTACCCGCTCGTCCCTCGCTAGGGAAGGGGGGGACCCGGCTTCCCCGTTCCCCTCTGCCGCAGCGCCGGGAGAGGGGGCAGGGGGTGAGGGCAGTCGCCGTAGGGCGACTTTGTGCTTTTGTTGCTGCGGCTTTAGCCGCCCGAAAACCCATCTGTCCGTCCCTGAATCACCAGGACGGGGCCGCGATCTGCCGTCTCCCAATCCTCTCTGCTTTCGTTTCTCCTCCTTCGGTTGACGCTTGCCGAATCGGTATGATATAATGGAACGTTCCCTGGCATACGGCTGCCTGCATATTTTCGATCTACCCATCACAGGCGAGCAACGCCGTCAGGCAGGGAACAGAAAGCCAGACCCAACGTGCGTTTTGGCTTGCATAGCTCAGGAGAACACGGCAAGTGATAACGGATGCGAACAGCGGGGAACGTATACAGCAACTCGAAAACGAACTGGCGGCAGCCAAGCAGCGGATCGCCGAGCTAGAGCGCGCCAGGTCGGGTGCTGCTGAGGTCGTCGGTGAGCCGCCGGTGCCCATTACCGAGTTTGAGGAGACGCTCAAGCGCCTGGTGCAGCGCATCGCCATGATCTTGCAGGCCGAGAAGTGCGTCATTATGATCCGCGACCGGGAAACCGGCGACCTGATAGCCCGCTCGCCCGCCTTTGGGCTCAAAGAGGACGAGGTCGCCCAGTTCCGCGTTGGCGTGGATACCAGCATCTCCGGCGAGGTCTTCCGTTCCGGGGAGCCCCTCATTTTTCACGATGTAGCGGAGGTGACGGGCACCGAAAAGGCCCTCTTCCAGCAACTGCGTATCCACAACGGCCTCACTGTTCCCCTGTTCATCGAGAAACGCGACGAACAGAACCGCCTGGTAGACCGCATCATGGTCGGCGTCCTCCATTGCTTCAATAAGCGCTATGGCGGCGAATTCATTGAAGAAGACGTGCGCCTGCTCGTGCGGCTCTCCGGCAACACGGCGGCGGTCATCGCCAATGCCCAGTTGTTCCAGGAGGTCGTCGAGGAGAAGCAGAAGCTCGTCCATACCCTCGAAAGCCTCACCGCCGGGCTGATCCTGGTCAATCAGCATGAGCGCATCGGTCAGATGAACGCCCAGGCCCGCGCCATGTTTGGCTTGAAACAGGGCGAAAACCCCACCGGCAGGCCGCTGGCCGAGATCGTTCGAGATGAGAACTGCCTGAAGGTCATCCGCCGCAAAATTGAAGAGGTTCAAAACCCGGACTTGGTCAACAGCGAGGAGGACGACTCGCAGAACGGGCGCCGTCAGCCCGACGAGATCACCATTACCGACCAAGATGAAGAGCAGTATATCTATCAGGTGCATGCTGCGGTCGTGCGTGACGATAAAGAACAGCCCATCGGCACCGTCGTCATCTTCAACGACATCACCGACATCCGCAACGTCGAGCGCATGAAGACCGAGTTCGTCTCCATCGTCTCCCATGAGTTGCGCACGCCGTTAACGCCGATGAAGGGGTTCGTGCGCACCCTGCTCGATGACGAGAACGAAGAGTGGTACACCCGTGAGGATCGCCGCGAGTTCTACCAGATCATCGAGGAGAACGTGGACCGGCTGGGCCGGCTCATCAACGACCTGCTTAACGTCTCGCGCATTGAGCGCATGGGCGCGGCAGGCATCGAGATGAACTGGGAAGAGAACGTAGACCTGCGTGAGGCCGCCGAGGAGGTCGTCAGCACGCAGCGCGGGCGGTCGGACAAGCACACGCTGGTCATCGATTTTGAGCCGGAGCATATCTACGCCGAAACCGACCCGGACAAGATCCAGAACATCCTCCAGAACTTCGTCTCCAATGCCATCAAATACTCTCCGGACGGCGGCGAAGTACGGATTATCGGGAGACTAGAGCCGGCCAACGATGAGTTCCCGCAGGGGTCTGTGGTTCTGGGGGTCAAAGATCAGGGTCTGGGCATTCCCGAAGCGGCGCTCAAGAAGCTGGGCGAGAAGTTCTTCCGCGTCAACCACAGGCACCCGACGGGCAGTAGGGTCAGCGGCACGGGCATCGGCCTGTTCCTGGTCAAAAATCTGATTCAGCGGCATCACGGCACGATGTGGGTGGAAAGCACCGTCGGCAAAGGCTCGACCTTCTGGTTCCGCATCCCGGTTAAGCAGCCGCAGGAGGCCGAGGAGCCGAATGCCGTATGAGTCAAGCGCAGCGCGAACCGATTCGCCTTGCCGTTCGGCGTGAGCCAGAGGCTGCGGATCTGCCTTTGCCTGCCTACGCCACGCCGGAGGCGGCGGGAATGGATCTCCATGCCGCCCTGCCCGCCGACCGACCGCTGACCCTACGGCCCGGCGAGCGGGCGCTTGTCTCTACCGGGCTGCGAATCGCCCTGCCCTCCGGCTATGAGGCGCAGGTGCGCGCCCGCAGCGGACTGGCCGCACGGCACGGGATCGGCATTGTTAACGCGCCGGGCACCATTGATGCGGACTACCGAGGCATCGTCCAGGTAATTTTGATTAATTGGGGAGAGGCGCCGTTCATCATTCGCCGGGGCGACCGCATCGCCCAGCTAGTCGTCGCGCCCGTGACGCGCGCCCAACTGGTCGAGACGGACGAACTAGAGGCCACCGCGCGTGGCGAGGGCGGTTTCGGCAGCACAGGCGTTACCCCACCCGGCGGCGAGGTCTAATATCCAATCCGGTGAATTTCTTCCCATATGCGCTGCACCTTGAGGTAGCCATACGATAAGTATTCCCTCGGACTTGATATAAGAGAGCTGTAGCTGCCGTAACAGAGAGCGATGAGGGCAAGCCGGCACGGAAAGGGATTGCCCTTGCGCTTGGACTTGTCACAGAGAGCGAAGAGAGGCTCATCGGCATGCAATGCACGCACTGCGCTGTTCATATGACGGATGATTGTCGCTACTGCCCACAATGTGGGCAGCCTACCGCGCTGGCGGCTGAGGCAAAGTCCCTCCCGATGGAAGCGGCGACCCATACCGTTACCGGCACGCGGGTGGTCGCCTCTACCGGGAACAGAGCCGATGCGCTGGAGACGCAGGGAACGTTCGCGCCGGCAGGGATGGCTGGAGCCGCCGATCTGCTCAAAGAGGAGGCGCTGCGCACGGCGCTGACGCGGGCGAATCTGTTCCGGCTGCGCGGCCAGTGGGAGGAGGCCGTGGAGCGCTGCATCGAGGTGCTGCGCGCGCAGCCCGGCAATCCGGCGGCGCACTCGCTATTGGGCGATATCTACCGCGATCAGGGCAAGACCGACGATGCGATCCAGTGGTACCGCATGGCGCTGGAACTGCGCCCGAACCCTGCCGACGAAGCCAAGCTGCGGGATCAGGAGCGCCTTCGCGCCCGGCTGCTGAGCGCGCCCGGACGGCGGCTTGCCGGCAGTCCGGCTGCTCTGACGCCGGTCAGCCCGGACGGCGACGGCGCCGTACCTGCCGGAACGGCGGCCCTGCTGGGCATCTCTCCGCGCCGATGGCTGCTCGGCATCACCCTCACCTCGGTCGTCTTTCTGATCCTGATGGTCGTGGCGCTCCTGGCGATGCAGAGCAGCCGACGCCACGTCTCCCCGATACCACAGCCCGCTCCTCCGCCCGCCGTCATCCCGGCTGGCAACGTCGGCAGCATGCTGCCGCCGCCCAACCCGGGTGCCGCGCGAACGCAGGGCAGCCTGACACCAAGCACGCCGCCGATAGAGAACAGCGGCACCGGCCTGCCGCCCGACCGGACGAGCGCTCCCTCCTCCGATTCCTCCCACCACCCGCCCCAACCTCAGGAGCCGAACGAGCAGTCTCGCCTGCCGTTGGCGCCGGTGAACGCCGTTGTGCCCTTGAGCTCGCAGCCGAGCGCGCAGCCGGGAGAGGGCCTGCCGGGCGCAGCGGCAGAGAGCGCCTTGCTGGAGGGGGGAATGCGCATAGCCGACACGCAGAAGGATGCCGCGAGCGGCGTTGCCAGTGTCAAGGTGACCGCTCCCTCCCGCGACGTCGCGCAGCCCACCCTGCTGCGCAATGCCTATCGCGCGGCCCGCTCCGTGCTCAGCAAGGATACCAGCCTGACGCGCGTTCGCGTCCTCATCCAGGCCGAGCCGGATGCCTCCGGCGAGACTGGCAGCGAGTCCCCACTGCTTTTTGCCGAGATAGATCGCCTCGCGGCGGACCTGATCGATCCCAGCGCCGACTCCGTGGAGCGCATGGCCTCGTATCTGCATTTCCTGCCGCTGCCCGGCCAGGGGACAGAAGGAGAGCCTACCCCGAGCTCCCCGGAGAGCACCCAGAGCGCCGACGCGCAGCCTTCCCTCTCTGTCGCACAATAGGCTGTACAGAAGCAGAAGGCGTATTAAAGGCCCGGTCGCACTGAGTACGACACGGGCCTTTGCCTTTCGAGCCTCTTGCAGCCAGCCACCCTTAGTCTGGCCCTCATGAGCTTTGATTCTCTGTTTGGACAAGTCTGACTTTGCCGAATTATTGAAGAGCATAAGGGCCGGGCGAGGCCGGAGGTCCGCACATTCTCCTAGCCCTCGAACTCCTCTTCCAGGACTTCGTCTCCCTCAAGGTCAATATCATCAAAGTCGCCCTCCGGGTCAATGGCGTTGCCAACCACCTCAAAGTCCTTGAGTTCTTCCACGTCATCGGCAGAAACCAGGCTGCGGCGGATCGGTTCCACATCGGGGATGCCGACGGCGGATGGATGCTTCTGCCGCGCCTCATCGCTGACGAATTTGACCTTCATGCCTGCCATCCACAGCGGAATTTTGGGCATCGGCTTACCCGTCTCCGAGCAGATCACTTCCTTGACTTCCTCATCGGGCTTACGCATTACATCTCACTCCTATTCCAAACCGCCTTTCCGCAGCGCGGGAGGCAGATGTTGTGGCGTCTTATAGTGGGACACCCCTCCCGGGGAGTTCTATTCTCATTTATTGGGGAGAGGCGGGGCGTTGTCATTAATGATGCGCCGTAGACTCGGCGCGCTCTGATGGCTCGGCGCTATCCGACTGCTTGGTGTTGATCTCTACGGATCTAGGCGGCGTCGCCATGTGGGGCGGGGCCATACGAATAGAGACATAGCCGTTGATGAGCATCAGAATGCCGGCGCCGAGGTAGATCAGGGAAGCCCAGGGATTGATAGCCTGGCCGGGCTCCTTGAGAAAGTTATTGTGTGTCGCGAACCCCACGATACTGATGCCTATCAGCGCGATGCCGATAAGCACGAACATATTCAGATAGCGCAGCATAGCCAATCCTTCCATCAGAGCGTAGAGCCGACGCAGCGGCTCACAATAGTATACCTGAAAATCGTCCTCTTCCGTTCCAAACCGGACTGGAAAACAGGACAAACGCCTCTTTCTCTCCTTGACCTAATCCCCCGTCCCCCACGGCAAGGGTCGGCGCTACACTGGTTCGCCCCTCCGCCTCGCGACCCTACGAGGGAAGGGGGTGACCCGGCTTCTGTTCTCTCCTCCCCTAGAATTGAGGAGGGACAGTAGGGAAGGAGAGAACCCGGCTTCTGCTCTCCCCTCCCCTGTTGTTGGGGGGCGCGAGGCGGAGGGCTGTGGCAAGGTGTCGCTAGGCGGAGGCGCGAACCATTGTAGGGCCGACCCTGGCAGTGGCCCGAACCATGGCAGGGCCGACCCTAGCAGTTCGTTGAGGCGGCAAGCTCTCCAGCAGTTGCGCCTCTGTCAGATCCCAACCATGGCAGGCGCGACCCTTGCAGTCCGTTGTAGGCCCGACCCTGGCAGTGGGCCGGGGGTGGGGGCCTCTCCCCTCTCCTTGCGAGGGAGAGGGGTTGGGGGTGAGGTCTGCGGTGGGTGGGGGCCGCATAGGGAAAACGGATTAAGGCTGTCCCCTGGACCGACGCACACGGACCACCTGATAGGGAACCGAGGGCACGGCCCGCCCGTTGCGGCCATCTACGGGATTGTCGAAAAAGAGCGGACCGAGATTGCGCTGCACCAGGTAGAGCGTCTGGAACAGCGCGGCATGACTCAGAGGCGCGTCGGGCCGGAAATAGAGCGTATCTTCCGGGGACAGCGCCTGCGTGCCATCCCAGAGGCGGGAGTCGATGCCGCCAGCGGCCAGCGCCTCGATAGCCTCCCGGTCTGGATGCGTGGAGACATCGGCGTAGCGTCCGGAGGCGGCGCCTGCGGGCGGGAAAACCGCCGGCAGCAGGCTCACGAGCCAGCGGGCGATTTCGGCGCGCGTGACAACGGCGGCCTGATCGGGCTGTTCTTGCAGCGCCTTGAGGGCGGCAAGGTCGGCGGGCGCGCCCATGTAGGGATAGTACGCCTGCCGCTCCAGCACTTCCGTGCCGCCGTCCGGCGCGGTTCCCAGGACGGCCAGCGTCTCCGGTGGGGGCGCGGCGCGCTCCGCCAGCCGCGTCAGCCAGCGCGCCAGCTCGCCGCGCGTCGTCGGCGCGTCCGGCTGGAGCTCCTCGGCGGTAAGCTGGAGACCGCGCGAAACAAGGTATTGAATGGCGCGATAGTCCGGGTGGCCGGGCCGGACGTCCGTCAGGTAGTAGAGAACCGCGTTCGGGTCGCCTACGGGGTTGGCGGGGTGGGGCAGCAGGTCGTCCTGCACCTCGCGGGCGGGGACTTCACGCGCCGTCAGGCCGTAGCGGATGCAGAGGTTGGCGGCGATGCCCGCCGCCTGCCCGAAGGCCATCCGCACCGGCTCCAGGCGGTAGGTGCCGTAGCTGACGTGCGTAGAGGAGACCGCCGTGGTAACGAAGACGTTATCGAGGCGCTGCGGGACAATGACACCTAGCGGAAGCTGATGCCAGGGGGTGTATTGGTAGAGCCACCATTCCCCCTCGCCCATGTCCGGCGTCGTCCAATCGGTTTTGGGACGGACGGCGTGCGAGTCCATCGGGTAATCGCCCAGGCCGGCGCTTTCCGGGCGGATCAGGCTGCGCGCTTGGGTGATGTCCGCCTCCAGCGGCAACTGCTCGCCGAGAATGCGGCGCCCTTCGCGCACGTAGAGCAGGGGCGGAAAGCCGCCGGAGTCGCGGTACTCGTCGTCGGGCAAGCCGATCTGCCTCTGGCCCTGCTGGGTCTGGATATAGTAGAGGTATCCGAGAACGTGGTTACGATACAGCGCCTCGACGCGCGCCCGCTCCCGGTAATCGCCGGTCGGATAGCCGTAGTTGATGGCCTGGAGGTCGTTGCCCTGCGGGTGCTGGTTGAGCTCGTACTTGGCGTTGGGCATCTTGCCGGAGGTAACGGCCCAGGATTCCTTCCAGGCGGGGGTATGGATGTAGTTCTCTTTGCGGTAGCCGGGCGGGGGCGGGATCGTCTTGTCGGCGCCGGGGCCGTAGTCCTTGACCGTCAGCAGGTAGGCATAGGACTGGAGGCGCGTATCGCCAGCGCCGGTGCTGCCGGGCAGCAGCCGGTCGTGGGCGCGGTCGTAGTAAATGACGCCGGCGTGGGGCTCCGACGCCGTGCGCGGCTCGCGACCGACGCGGTAGGGAGCGCCGGCCCAGGCCGCGATGTCGCCGCAGTCGGTGGCGTCTATGAAGACCTCGGCGCGAAACTCGGCCCGTCGTCCGGTTGGCCGGCCCTCGGCGTCCAATTCCTCGACCAGAATGGCGTCCACGCGCCGGCGCGGCGCTTCCGGGGCGTGCGGATGCTGCTGTTGGCCGCTGTGCAGGGCGAAGTTTGGGGAGACCGGCTCATACCCCGGTAGGCTCTGCTCGGCAGCACTAAAGGGCGTTCGTGGGGCGACGGTATGCGCGATGACCTGGATGGGCCGGGCGCGGCGGAAGATGGCCAGGTTGGGCGTCTCGTAGAGGAGCGATTTCATGGCCTGGTGCGCCACACGCGGCTCATAGCTCAGGCCGTTGGTTTTGACGCCCTCGGCGGCGTAGAGGTCGCGGACGCGGTCGGCAAAGCGCACAAAAAAGCCACTGGCGTGCTGAGGACGGCGCAGGTCGGTGGCGCTCAGGCCGTTGACGGGCATACCACCCAGCCGTGTCGTCGGCTCGATCAGGGCGACGGCCAGGCCGCGCCGCGCCGCTTCGATGGCCGCCGCCACGCCGCCGGAGGACGCCTGCGCGACCACGACATCATAGTGGACGACCGGAATTTTGCCGGGCTGCAGGCCGGTCGGGAACGGGGCAAAGGTGCGCTCGACGTAGACGCGAGGCGCTGACTCGCCGCCTGCATTAACCGCCCGAACACTGTAGCGGTGCGTCGAATCGGGCGCAAGTTGGGTATCATCATAGGTCTGCGCGTCCGCCGGGAGATTGGCGATAACCTGGCCGTCGCGCTCCACCCGATATCCCGTCGCGTCCTCGGCGGGAAGCCAGTAGAGGCGGATGGCGGTGGGGGAAACCGCAATCGCTTCCAGCGCGCGCGGCGCGCTCACTGCCTGCGCCCCCGCCCCTGCGCTTCCGAACAACAGCATCCACAAACCTATCCAATACACCCGCATCTACCGCATGAACCCTTTCGTCTCTTGCTGCTTTTTGGACACCGACGCCGCCGCAAAGTTGCAGGCCATCCTGGTTCTAGCTCTTCTTCGGCACGAAATTGCGACGGCAGCAGACTCATTTCCTGCTTCCGGGAAATAGAGGAACCGTGAGGCTTCCTCGCTCGTTAGACACAGGGGATTGCCGCCAGATCCAGGGCAGCCCGTGCCGCCAAGCCCATTACCACGACGTAGAAGGAGAAATTGTAAATGAGCAAACAGGCCCTGATTGCTGCGATGAACGAGCAGCTCTCTGCCGAGTACCAGGCCATCATTCAGTACATCCAGTATTCCGCCGTCGTCACCGGACCGCACCGCCCGGAACTGGTCGCCTTTTTCCGTGCCGAAATTCCCGACGAGCAGACGCACGCCCAATACCTGGCTGATAAGATCGCCGCGCTCGGTGGGGAGCCGACCACGACGGCCAAGCCGGTACCCCACTCCGACGACGCGCGCCAACTGCTGGAGTACGTTCTGGCGGCGGAGAACCAGGCGATTGCCGCCTATACCAACCTCATCAAGCTGGCCGACGAAGCCGGAGAGGTCGGCATTCGAATCCAGATGGAGAATTTCGTCCAGGATGAGAACAACCACCGCGACGAGACACAGAAAATTCTCTCCGGCAAGTGGGATTGAGCACTCTCTAGTCCAATTTAACGCTTGTGGCCGCTGGATGGAGAGGAAACTCTGGCCTCCCGAAAGTGATGGGAGGCTTTTACTTTGTCTGCAAGAAGCCTGGGGCTGTGCGGATCTAACTTAAGAGAGGAGGCGAGCCTCTGCCACCGTTGCAGGCACGGCAAAAAAAAACGCCCCGCGTTGTCAGCGCTGGGGCGGCTGGGATCCTGCCGCACCAACACCGTGGCGGGCGTCACCCTAATCGAATTGCTCGTGGATATGATTATAATCGGTAAATCTTAAAGGAATATGAAGGTCAGATTAAATTTCGTTTATATTTACGAACTTTCCGTCAGAACTTCGCGCAGGGCGGTAAGGAACTTGGCGTTCTCTTCTTCCGTGCCGATGGTAACGCGCAGATGCGTGGGCGCGTTAAAGACGTCCCCGGTGCGCGTGATGACGCCCTTGCACAGGAGGGCCTGGAACACGGCCTTGCTGTCCTGCTGTACGTCTACCCAGACGAAATTGGCGTAGGTTGGCGCGTAGGGCAGGCTGAGCGCGTCAAAGGCGGCGTAGAAGTCGCGCTTGCCCGCCGCGTTCATCGCCAGCGTGCGCCGAACGTGCTCCGTATCTTCCAGGGCGGCCAGCGCCGCCGCTTGGGCCATAGAATTGACGTTGAATGGCTCGCGCGTCCGGTCAAGCCAGTGGGCAATCTCCGGGCGCATCACGCCGTAGCCGATCCGCAGTCCCGCCAGGCCGTAGGCTTTGGAGAAGGTGCGCAGCACGACGACGTTGCGACCTTCATGCACGTAGCGCAGGCTGTCCGGGTAGTCGGCGGCGTCGGCGGCATATTCGTAATAGGCTTCGTCCAGGACGACGAGAACGCGCTCCGGCACGCGGGCGAGGAAGCGATCCAGCGCCTCGCGGGTGACGATGGTGCCGGTCGGATTGTTGGGATTGCAGATAAAGATGAGGCGCGTGTTAGCGTTGATCTTGGCCGCCATCGCCTCCAGGTCGTGCGCCCAATCGGCGGTCAGGGGAACCAGATGACACGGCGCGTTATGGAGAATGGCCGCCGCCTCATAGCGCACAAACGTGGGCCATGCCTGGATTACCTCGTCACCCGGCGACAGGAACGTTACGCCCAGCAGATGGATGATGTCATCAGAGCCGTTGCCGAAGACTAGCGTCTCCTCGGGCACGCTCAGATGGGCGGCCACGGCACGCCGGAGATTATAGTTGCTGGCGTCCGGGTAGAGATGCATTTTGACGGCGAAATCGTGCATCGCCTGGATAGCACGCGGGGAGGGGCCGAGCGAATTTTCGTTGCTGGCCAGCTTGACAATGTTGGTAATTCCTAATTCGCGCTCGACCTCCTCAATGGGCTTGCCGGGCCGGTAGGGTACGAGCCGGGTAATATGTTCGGCGACCGTGGGCGGGCGCGGAGAGGCGAGTTCAGAAGATGAGGCCGTCTGTGTCACTATGTTTCCTCCTTGGCTGCCTTGCAGGCAGTAGAAGTGTACCACATCGCCGTGCGGTTGGCAACGCGGCGCTGCCAGCGGGAGGATCGCCCCGGTTGCAGGCTCTCTTGCTGCCTGGAAGGACACAAGCGGCCCTGCCTGCAAGATCGCAACCACCCCTTCGGCGGCAAGAGGCGAGCGGGCGAAAAATTTAGGCGGCAGTCGGGGCGCAAGCAGGAAATCGAACGAACAGCGTATAATCTCTGGAAGGCAGATAAGGCGCGTTTGAAAGGCGTCGAGACGGCCCACTCGCACCGCTAGCGACGATGTTGCCAAACTCATGGAGGTAATCACCCAATGAAAAACCTGTTTGTCACCCTCACCGTAGCGGCCCTGCTGTTCGGCGTCGCCGGAGCGAGCCTGGCCAAGGGCGATCACGGCAAGAAGGCCACGACCGTAGCGGCCAAAACCGACAAGAAGCACGCCAAGTCCATGCACAAGGCCGGCAAGATGACCACCAAAGGCGCAAAGAAGGGCGGCAAGATGGGCGCTCACAAGGCTGGCAGCAAGAAATAGATTGCACGTCGGGCTTCCCCTCCGCGGCAAAAGCCGAGAGGAGAATGCCCTGCCAGCAACACACGAGTCCTCCCGCATTTTGTTTAACCGGGCATTGAAAATACCCGTCTGTAGGGCGGCTCCGCCGCCAGGCGTCCTGGCGGACGCTGTCTCTAACCAGAGGTTCCGTCCGCCAGTCGCAAGGCAGAGGGGCGAGTGTCGCCAGGCGGAGATCGCCAGGCAGAGCCGCGAACCGTTGAGCGGCGTCCCTGGCAGTCGAGCGTGCCCAGTCCCGACCCTAGCAGTGGCAGCGCCGTCCCTTGCAGTCGGTTGGCCGCAGGTCCTAGAGACGGGTCATTCATGGCCCGGCACAAAATTTGGGAGGACTCTGTACGTTTGTAGGGCTTATCGCTACCCGGCGAAGAGATCGTCTATCAGGCGGTAGCCTTCGGGAATTCGAACTTTAGCTTCCTCCACGGCGCGCTCGTCAAAGGGCAAATGCCCGCCGCTCAGCCCCTTGCGCGAGTCAAAGAGCAGGAACGGCACCGGCCCGACGGCGTGGCCGCGCGTGGAAATGGGCGTCTTGTGGTCAGGGACGCAGAGCAGCCGGAAGTCGTCCCGCTTCTTCATGCCGTCCAGGATGGTGCCCACGACCAGCTTATCGAAGTTCTCGATGGCCCTGATCTTCTCGTCAATGCTGCCCGCGTGCCCGGCCTCGTCCGGCGCTTCGACGTGTACCCAGACGAAGTCGTGGCGCTGGAGCGCGTTGACGGCGTACCTGCCCTTGCCCTCGTAGTTGGTATCGAAATAGCCGGTCGCGCCCGGCACGTTGACGATCTCCAATCCGGTCAGCTTGCCCAGCCCGCGCACCACATCCACCGCCGAGATCACCGCGCCCGTCATGCCCCGCCTCTGGAAGAAGCTGGGAAGCTGCGGGGAACGGCCCGGACTCCAGGGCCAGAGCATGTTGGCGGGCGGCTTGCCCTCGGCGCGGCGCTGCTTATTGAAAGGCAGGTCGTCAAGCAGGTTGATCGAGTCCTCGATGAAGGCGCGCAGCCTGGCGTCGCCGTCGCCCTGCGGCCAGATCTCCGCAAGCGGCTTGCCCATGTTCTCGTGCGGCGGATAGGTCTTGACCTCGGTGGGGCCGTCGTGCCAGAGGAGAATATGCCGGTAGGAGACGCCGGGGAAGAGCGAGATAGCGCGCGTGCCGAGCTTCTGGTTAGCGAGCTCGATGAGGGGCCGCGCCTCCTCCGTGGAGATATGGCCCGCGCTGTAGTCAATCAGCTTCTCGCCGTCCGTGCTGACCAGCGAACAGCGGAACGCGACGTCTTTAGGCTCCATCGGCACGCCGATGGCTGCGGCTTCGATGGGGCCGCGCCCGGTATAGTAGCGGGTCGGGTCGTAGCCGAGCAGGGCCATGTTGGCCGCGTCGCTGCCCGGATACATCTCCGGCGGCGTCACCTGCACCGATCCGACCAATCCGCTGCGCGCCAGGTCGTCCAGGTAGGGCGTGCGGGCGACTTCCAGGGGCGTCTTGCCGTCGAGGTCGGCCAGTGGCTCGTCCGCCGCGCCGTCGGGAACCAGCAGGATATACTTCATCGCTCACCTCTTCGCATAGGCTGTATAGGATAATACTATCGTACCTTCCCATGATGGCAAATTCCTATCCCCACATGCCTCCATTTGAGCCTATGTTGCAGGAGACTTGGTAGACACTCCCAGCCGTGTGGATCAATCTCACGCAGCCTGCTGCTGAGGAGATACGTCAACACCGTTGGGAGGGATTATCGGAGACTTTGCCTCCTCTTATGAATGCCTTGACCGACATAAAAACCCCTCTCCCAGAGCATGGAAGAGGGGTTTCAAGGAGAGCCGAATCTATTTGGCGCTGGCAGTAGGCGTCTGCGGGGTGGGATGGGTTTTCTGGTACTCGGCGAGCGCGTCCAATTGCTCGATAAGGCGGCTGGCATCGGCGGCGTTGATGCGCCCGTTCTGAACCATCTGGAGGATGCGCCGCCGCGCCTCGGCCTGCTGCTCCTGCTCCGGGGAGACAGCGGGCGTCTCTTCTTTGCTACCGCCGGACACCCGGGTCTTGACGTTGGTTTTGATCTCGTCGGTCTTATTGCGCACCATGACCTTGAAGCCGGCCCAGGCGTCCTGCGCCGCCGAGCGCACCGACTCGCGAATCGCCACGCCCGCCATCTTCAGGAACATGGGAACCAGGTTGGGCGGCACCTCGATGGTGTAGTGGGAGCCGTCGGGCCGCTGCATCTGCACCTCGATAAGCTGCTTCTTCTCCTTCGGCTTGGCCTTATTGTTCTCGCCCGGTTTTGGCTCGGCTGGCGCGGATTCGTCGGCCAGCGCCGCCAGCAGGTGCGCGGCCTCGGAGGGCTTGAGCGTGCCTTCCGAGACCATGCGCAGGATGCGATCCTTCTCCGTTTCGTTCATTAACGCTACCTCGTCGAAAAAGCGACCTGACCCGGCTTCGGGTCAGGCGCGGCGAATATGGGTGTCGCCGGAGATGGTCTGGACGTTGAGCGTGCCCGCGCCGGTTCCCAATTGGCCTGTCCAGAGGGTATCGGTGGCGGTGACGTCGTGGGCGCTATGCTCGCATTGCAGGTCGCCGGAGGTCGTACTCAGGGAGACGCGCACGTTGCTGCCTTCAGGCAGGGCGATGGAGACATCACCGGAGACTGTATTGACCTGCATGGTGCCGGAGAAAGGCTCGCGCAGGCTGGCCTGGACGTCGCCGCTGACCGTCTGCGCCTGGAGCCGCGTGGCCGCGAGATTGTTGGCAAGGGCGTCGCCGGAGACGGCTTTGATGGCGATGTTGCCGCTGGCGTCGTCGAGCAGGGCGTCGCCGCTGACCGATTCGACGGTGATGTCCAGTGGGGCGAGCCTGCCGACGCGCTCTACCTTGACATCGCCGGAGACGGATTTGCATTCGACGCGCCCGCCCTCGATGTCGCTGGCCTGTACGTCGCCGCTGGCGGCGTTGGCGGAGAGGCCGCGCCGGATGTCGGTCGCCTTGATGTCGCCGCTCTGGGTGGCGACGGTGGCCGCGCCGCCGATGCGCTCCAGGTAGAGGTCGCCCGCCGCCGTCTCTGCGCGCGCGTCGCCGCCCAGGTCCTGCAGGCGCAGGTCGCCGCTGGCGGTGGCCGCCTCCGCGCGCCCGTCTAGCTGCGATAGGTCCACCGCGCCGAACTCGGTGCTGACGCGCACGTTGCAGGTGCGGGGTACGCGCAACTCCAGGTCCACGGTGCCGCTGTCAAAGAAATCGGGGGCTTCCACCTTAACATCCAGGCGCGTATCGGTGCCGTGAATATTAACAGCCATCTTCTCGGCCAGGGACTTCAGCTCTTCCTCGCGCGGGCCCCAGACGACCTTGCGCACGGAGACGACCGCAGGCCCTTCCGATGTGCCGGCGATTTTGACGTCGCCCAGCGGGTTCTCCACAAAGACGGACGCGCCGTTTTCAAGGTGGAACTCTAGGTCGTGGGTATCGGTGTGTTCGGGCAGGCCGGTCGTGTTTTCCGGGCGCTTGCCCTCGCCCTCGGTCCAGGTGCGCACGCGTGCGCTCACGGATGCGCCCCAATGAGCGCCAGCGCGCGTGGCGGTGCGCAGTTGCGCTTGCACCCGCTTGACGATCTTTTCCGGCTGGACTTTGGCGACGGCCTTGGAGATGCGCTCGCCGAGGTCGTCCAGGTCCAGCTTGGGCGGCTTAATTTTTTCAAACGTGAAGGAGAAGGACTTCTCCTCTCTGTCCTCTTTCTTCTCCTCTGCGCTGCGGGAGGCGGCGGATTCGCCGCGCAGGGCGGCGATGAGCATTTCGGCTTCCTGGGCGCTAATTTTGCCGTCCTGAAGCATCTGCAGGACGCGCATCACGTTCTCATCCATGGCCGGATATCCTTTTCCTGCGTGAATCGGGGCCCCTAAAGTAAATTTTCCCCGAGATACTTTACAAAACAGAAGCGGTACGCTACAATATAGCTTGAACAGGCGTTCACGAGCCCTAGCGCGAAGCTTGCTTCGCGCACGCTGTTCAAACGCCCTTCGCGCCGACATCGCGAAGGGCGCTCCCTCTTGCTATTGCCGTCCCGCCGCGAACGGGGCGGCTTTTTTTGTTTGGGAGCAGGCCCTTCTTAACCTCACCCCTTCCCCTCTCCTTCGCAAGGAGAGGGGCGACTCTCTTCCTCCCAGGCTCTTCCGTTCTGCCTTATCTCCCCCCATCCCCGGCCCTTCTCCCTACAAGGCAGAAGGGAGAGCAGAAGCCGACCTCTCTCTTCCTTAAGGAGAGAGGAGAGCAGAAGCTGGGTCCCCCCCTTCCCTGCCGCGTTAGCGGCGAATTAGGGAAGGGGGCCGGGGGGTTAGGTCGAATTATGTAAGCTCGCGCAGGGCGCTGGCGGCCTCCTCGGCGCTGAGGTCGCCGCGCGCCAGGGCATCGAGCACCTCGCGACGGCGCGCCTCGGCTTCGGGGCCGGCAACAGGGGGCGCGGGTTGGACGGGCGCTGCCGGGCCGACAGGGAACGTGGGCGGGGCCTGGGGAGCGACCGGGGAGCCAGGCTCTCTGCCGGGCACAGGCGGGACAGGCGGCGCTTCCACCCCACCGTTGACGCCCGACGTCGTAAAGCCGAGCGCGGCCAATGCCGCCGTCAGCTTGTTGCGGACGGTCGGGTAGGAGATGCCCAGCTCTTTCTCCACACGGCTCAGATTGCCCTCACAGCGCAGGAAGGTCTCCACGAACGCCAGATGCTCCGGCGCGAGGCGGCAGAAGCGGCAGGGATCGAAGGCGCCCTGAATGCGTGTCTGACAGCGAGTGCATTTCAGCTCGGAGATCCCCAGGGCGCTCTCGCAGACCGGGCAGCGCGTCAATAGTTTCGCCATCCTCTTCTCCCTCCGGTTTCCTCTAGTTTACGTCCGTATTTGGAAATTGTCAAGCGATTTGGGCAATTCTTTAAGAAATTCTTAAACGTGTATTACTTTTTCCTAAAATAGCGGTGGGAGGCTTGGGCTGGCGGTAAGATCGCGCTGGACGCAAGGCAGCGTGGATTGAGGTTTTCGTAACGGAAGCGCGCGTGGGGGCAAATGGGCGCGGGAGAGGCAGGCCGGCGTATTATTCCGAGCGGACGCTGCGGGGGGCGGTGCGCGTTGTGGAGGCACCGGGGATCGGAGTCAGGCTCGGGGCAGGGGCAGGGGAAGTGGCCGGTTTCCTTCCGACGGCAGGGGGGACGGCTGCGGAGGCGGCGGCAAGCTGGGCCTGCTCGGCCTTGGCCGGCGCGTAGCTGCTATCATAGCTCAGCGCGATGGAGATCGCGCGGCGTGCCTCCTCCAGCAGGCCCGCCTTCCGGCTGGCCGCTCCCAGGTGATAGTAGAAGACCTTCAGGTCGTCGCCTTCCAGCGAATTCTCCGGGAGGTCCTCGATAGCCTGCTGTAGCGCATCCACCGCCGGGCCATAGTTCTTCTGCTTGTAGAGCACCCAGCCATAGCTGTCTTCGATCATGGATAGCAGCAGAGCGCCAGACGGGGTATCCGCCTTCGGCGCGGCCAGGCGGAGCGCCCGCGTCAGGTATCCCTGAGCGCGATCTAGCTCCTGGTCGTGGTCGGCCCTCAGATATCCGGCGAGGTTGAGCATGGCGGGATCGTCGGGCGCCAACTCCAGGGCTTTGTCCGCTTCCTGGATCGCCTCCTGGGGCTGCGCGGGCTGGGCTTCATCTAGCAGCATGGCGAGCGTGCTATGTAGTTGGGCGCGGTCCGCTTTAGATTGATCTTTGCAGGCATCAAGGCCCTGCCGGATATACTCGATGCCCAGATCCAACTGCTTGTGGCGTTTGCAGATGGTGGCGATGCGCAGATAAAAGTCGGGGTTGTCCGGATGGGCCTTTAGAGCGGCGTCGAACTGGGCGCGCGCCAGGGCCACATTGTTCTTATCCAGCGCCTGCTCCGCCGCTTGCAGCTTCGGGGGCGTCTGACTCTGGAGGAAAGGCGCCAGCGTGGCCCAGCCCAGCAGGCTAAACAAGAGGAGCAGGCAGAGTGTGATGAGAGCGTCGCGCCACGGGTGGCGCGGGCTTGGGCGTGGCAACGCCATAATGGTTCATGTCTCCTGTTGCAGCGCAAAGGGTGGGATAGGGCGCAGCGGCGTCGCCGCTGCGCCCCTCTTTAACATTACGGTTTCCCCCCGGAGACTGTTTCCTCCCCTTCGGCCCGATGGCCAGGGACAAGAACGCTATCGCCGCTCAATGGCCCGGGTGAGGGCCGTTGATCCACAGCGCGGCCAGCCCGACGCCGTTGACGACCATGTGCATCATGATCGTCGTCCAGAGGGAGCCTGTTTTCTCGTAGACGTAGGCCAGGATCATCCCCATCGGAAAGATAACCAGCAGGGCCAGCGGACTGACGTGCGCCAGGGCGAAAATCAATCCGCTGAAGATGATGCCGACGACGACGCCATAGCGGAACTTGAGCGCATTATAGAGGAAGCCCCGGAAGAAGGTCTCCTCGCCGATGGGCGTGACAATCGCGCCGGCCACGAAAAAGATCGCTTTCCAGAGGGGAGAGCTAATGCCTTTGAACATGGAGCCGGCGTCAAGGGCGCTGCTGAATTTCTCCAGCTTCTCGGCGGTGACGTGGCCGAGGAGGCGCTGCAGCAGCAGGCCCAATCCCTGCTCCAGGCCATTGGCCGCCAGTAAGACGGCCACTCCCAGCCCCAGGCCAAGCAGGATCTGCCGGCGAGTGGGCCGGCGCAGGCCGATCTGGGCCAGCGACGTGCCGTATTGCCGCAGGAAGAAGGCTACCACGCCTACCATCAGGATGTTTTGCAGGTAGAGCGCGAGCACCGTCACATACATCATGAGGCGCTTGAATTGGGGATCGCTCTGGATGGCCAGCGGATTGGCCGTGTGCCGCCAGAGGATAGGCAGGGAGAAAAGGAACCCGGCGGCGGCAAGAACCAGGCTGAGGAGGACAATCACGATCTGCCCGCCAACGAACACATGCACCACGCTCCAGCGCAGCCGTGGGGGTGGGGCGGGCGCCTCCACCGGAATGGGCGCTGTCTGCGCTTCTTCTGCTTCGGTGGTGATTTCGCCCTCGCGGAGCGGAGCTTCGGTCGGCTCTGCGGGGGTGGCTGCCAGGGAGGCCGGGGCCAGTTCCGCCGCACGCTGCGCCCGGTATCGGGCCAGGAGCCACCGAATCAGCAGCACAAAATCGGCCACCAATACCGCGATAAAAACCGACATCAGCACCCAGGAGAGGGCGTTTACCCATTGCTGCATCTGGGGATCGCGCGAAATTTCTTCAAACTGCTGGGACACTCTCGCCTCCGGGAGCGCTGCGGCCAAATCGGCAGGAAACCGCGCGCTCAGAAAGACCTGCCATGCCGCGCTGCTACGACACCAGGACGCCAGGAGCTTCGGGAAGGTTTCGTCGGTCTCCGGCGTTATGCTCAGTGACAATTATGGCCATTTGCGCGGATTAGCCCAGGTACTGAATCAGGTCGGTCTGCTCGGCGCCGCCGGTCAGCTCCAGGAAGATGTCTTCCAGGCTCTTTTTGTCGTCCTGGTCCGTATCGGAGCCGTTGGCCCCGTTGCGGCTCTCCAGGCCGAGGCCGTGGCGCGCGGCGGCGGCGGCGCGCAGCTCCTCTATGGTTCCGACGGCGATCAGGTGGCCCTTATTGACGATGGCGGCGCGGTCGCACATACGCTCGGCGATCTCAAGAATATGGGTAGAAATAAAGACGGTGGTGCCGCGCCGGCACAGCTCGCGCAGGATGTCTTTCATCAGGCGGGCGCTGCGGGGGTCCAGGCCAACGGTCGGCTCGTCCAGGAAGATCACCCTGGGCGCGTGGATGAGCGCGCCGGCCAGCGCGATCTTCTGACGCATGCCCCGCGAGTAGCCCTGAAGCAGCGCGTTGCCCTTCTCCTGCAGCTCAAACAGGCACAGCAGGTCTTCGATGCGCTGGCGGCGGTTGGCGTGGGTGACGGAGTAGAGGTCGGCCATGAACTGGAGGTATTCGCGCCCGGTCAGCTTTTCGTAAAGGAAGGGGTTATCGGGGATGTAGCCGAGGATGCTTTTCGCCTGGAGCGGCTGCCGCTGGATGTCGTAGCCGCCGATAGCGGCGGTGCCGGAGGTCGGGTTGAGCAGACCGCAGAGCATCTTGATGGTGGTGGTCTTGCCGGCGCCGTTGGGGCCGAGGAAGCCGAAAAGCTCGCCCTCGCGCACCTGCAGGTTCATGTTATCCACCGCCGTGAGCGCGCCGAACTGCTTGGTTAAATTCTGACAGAGGATCATATCCATACGGCAATACCTGACTTGAAAATAGACCTCACCCCCGTCCCCTCTCCTTGCGAAGGAGAGGGAAGAGGTGTTTTCATGTTCGGTGGTGCGCCCCGCGCATGGAAGGCTACTCTGCTACTTGCTGCGCTTCCTGGCAGCGGTCGCTGGAGAGGATCCTATCCCTACGGCAGTACCTACTCCCCGCTAGGCGGCTTCTGACCGCAGACGAGGCGCTCAATGCCCGCCAGGTCGCGCCGGGCGGAAACCTCTAAAAACCCTGCGCTGCGGAGGAGGCTTGCGACGGCTTCCGCCTGTCCCAGCGCTACCTCCACGGCCAGCCAACCGCCCGGTTTCAGGGCGCGCAGAGCACCCTGCGCCAGCCCTCGCTGAAACTGCATGCCGTCCGGGCCGCCGTCCAGGGCGATATGCGGCTCATACGCGCGCACCTCCGGCTGCAGCGCGGCGACTTCGGCGGTCGGAATATAGGGCGGGTTGGAGACGACGAAGTCGAAACGCTCCGAGGCTGCGCCCGTCAGCAAGTTGGCCCGCGCGAACCGCAGCCGGTCGGCCACGTTATGGAGCGCCGCATTTTGCCGGGCCAGGGCCAGCGCGTCCGCCGAGATATCGAAGGCGACGGCGCGGGCCGGGAGGCAATGGGCCAGTGTCGCAATGGCGATGCACCCGCTCCCGGTGCCGACATCGGCCAACGTTGGACCTAACCCCCCGGCTTCCTTCCTTCGTGTTTGACCTAACCCCCGTCCCCCACTGCCAGGGTCGGGGCTACAACGGTTCGCCCCTCCGCCTTGCGACCCTACGAGGGAAGGGAGGGACCCGGCTTCTCCGTTTCCCCTCTCCCGCAGCGTGGGAGACGGGGGCAGGGGGTGAGGGCCAGAACGGGAGGACGCCCCGACTTTCCTTGAGCAGGAGGCCAGCTTTTCCAGGGCGAACTCGACCAGCAGCTCAGTTTCCGGGCGCGGAATCAGCACGGCCGGGCTGACGAGGAAGGTCAGGCCGTAGAACTCCTGCGTTCCGCGCAGGTAGGCCAGCGGCACGCGCCGCTCCCGCTCCCGAACCAGTCGTTCCAGCTCCTGCGCCTGCGGCGGCGTCAGCCGGGGATGCAGGCCGGCAAGGACGGCGCTGCGAGTGACGCCCAGCGCCATCGCCAACAGCAGTTGGGCCTCAAAGCGGGGGCTTTCCACGCCTGCCGCCTCCAGCCGCCGGGCCGCCCAGAGCAGCGCCTGATCTGTCTGGAGGGGAGCGCGCCCGTTATCCGCCGGCGGGACACCCATCCTTAGCTACCCCCGGCGCGTACGGCAGCGGGTGGCGGCGACGGCGGCAAGGGCCTTGAGCACGTCCCAGGCCAGGAACACCAGCGCTCCCTGCAGCAGCACCGTGACGAAGGATTGATGGGAGACTAGGGCGAACCAGGTGCAGCCCAGCCCGTAGATGACGGCCAGGCCCGCCGCGCAGGCCAGAAGTTGCCCTCGCAGAGAGCGTCCGCTGCGCTCGGCGAGCCAGCCGACGACGAACGCGGCCAACGGATAGCTCCATAGATAGCCGCCGGTGAGGCCGAACATGGGCGCAAAACCGCTCTTGCCCAGGGCAAACACCGGCAGGCCCATCCAGCCGAGCAGTAGATATTGCGCCATGGCGACCGAACCCCACCGGCTGCCAAGCAGCAGGCCGGAGAGCAGCACACCGAAAACCTGGAAGGTTATCGGGATGGGCGTGCCGGGCACGGGCGCGGAGAGCCGGGCGCCCAGAATGGTGAGGCCGGTAAGCAGGCAGGCCAGCAGCCAGCGCCGCAGTCGAGAATTTTCCTCCCGAGCACGCATGAAAAACAGAGGCGGGACCGTCATCGCAACTCCTGTTAACGTGAATCTTTTGGTCGTGATTCTTTACTTAGCGGGTGTCTATTCCTCTTCACTCTCGCCCAGCTTGCGCGCCTGGTCACTGGCAACCAGCGCATCAATAAAGGGCTGAATGTCGCCGTCGAGCACCGCCGGGACGTTGTGAATGGTCAGGTTCACCCGATGGTCGGTGACGCGGCCATCCGGGAAGTTGTAGGTGCGTATTTTCTCGGAGCGCTCGCCGGTGCCGACCTGCGCGCGCCGCTCGCCGGTACGGGCGGCCATCGCCTGCTGCTGCTGCATCTCGTAGAGGCGCGCGCGCAGCACCGACCAGGCTTTGATGCGGTTCTGAAGCTGGCTGCGCTCGTCCTGACAGGTGACGACCAGGCCGGTTGGCTTGTGGGTCAGGCGAATGGCCGTGGCGACCTTCTGGACGTTCTGCCCGCCGGCGCTGGAAGAGTGGTACACATCCTCTTCGACATCGTTTTTGTTGATGTCCACCTCGACCTCATCCACTTCCGGCAGCACGGCGACGGTGACGGTGGAGGTCTGAATGCGCCCGCTGGATTCGGTGACGGGCACGCGCTGTACGCGATGGACGCCCGCCTCGTATTTGAGCTGGCTGTAGGCGCCTTTGCCCTCGATCTCAAAGGTGACGTCCTGCACGCCTCCCAGCCCCGTCTCCTGGAGGCTGAGCACATTCAGCTTCCAGCCGCGCCGCTCGGCGTAGCGGCTGTACATACGGAAGAGCTCGGCGGCAAAGAGCTTGGCCTCTTCTCCGCCCGCCGCCGCCCGTATCTCCATGATGACGTTCTTCTCGTCGTTGGGATCTTTGGGCAGCAGCAGCAGGCGCAGCTTCTCCTCCAACTCGTCGCGATGCCTTCTGGCCGCATCTAGCTCATCCTGCCAGAAATCGCGCTCCGCGGCGCCGGAGGCATCCAGCATCTCCCCGGCGAGGGCGACATCCTCCAGCGTGCGCTTGTACTGCTTGTACGCGACCGCCACCGGCTCTATTTCGTTCTTGGTTTTGGCGAGCTGCATATAGCGCTGGTAGTCGCTGGCGACCTCGGGGTCGTTCATCTGGGCTTCCAGCGCGTCATAGCGCCGCTCTATATCATCTAATCTGGCGCGGGCCTTCTCTAAAGACACGATGCACCAACCACCTTTTATCGAAAGTCGGCGGCGAGCCGGATCGCCTCGCCGCCCTTCCATTGTACACCATTCCTTCCCGCTTTGGCAACGCAGGGCGGCGCGGACGGCTGCGGTCTGACTGGCAGGGCCGCCTGTGTCCAGCATGCCGACAAGAAAGCCTGCCGCCGATTTAGAGCTTGTGGGCGGCGCGGAGGGTTGCAAACGGCGCGCGTTTGGCGTACAATGGGAGGCGTGCGCTCAGAGGCGCAACAGGTGCGCGCGATATCGGGAGTGGTGGGATGTCGGAGATACAGCCCCAAATGGATCGAACTGGAGAGGTGCAGCTGCGCAAGGCCCGCACCGGCGACGTAGCCGCGATGCAGCGGCTCATCAACGGCTTTGCGGACAAGGGCGCCATGCTCCACCGCAGCCTGAGCGAACTCTACGAGAACATTCGCGACTTCTTCGTGGTAGAGGCGGCGGGCGAGATCGTCGGGTGCGCCGGGCTGCATGTTAGCTGGAAAGACCTGGCGGAGCTGAAGTCGCTGGCGGTGGCGGAAAAGGCGCAGGGACGCGGCTACGGGCGGAGGCTTATCCAGGCGTGTCTGGCGGAGGCGGAGGGACTGGGCGTGGCGCGCGTGTTCGCGCTGACCTACGTGCCCGATCTGTTCGTCAAGATGGGCTTTCAGGTGGTGGATAAGGCGCTGCTGCCGCGCAAGGTCTGGACCGAGTGCGTCTACTGTCCTAAGTTCCCCGACTGCGGCGAGATCGCGGTGCTGATCGGCATCGGCGGCGCGTCCATCGAAGACTCTGCCGAGTCTGGCCTGATCCCGCTGGAAGCCCGGTCTCAGCCTGCCGCACGCGCCCTATCGCTGCAGCCCTTGAGGAAGCTGGACGGGAAGAGAGGGTAGCCTCACGATGAGCCATTTCGAGCCGCCCGGCCCGGTAGCGCGTGCGCGCAACGTGGTCAAGTCGAGATCCGACGAAGAAGCTCCGCCGCTGCGCCCGCGGAGGCCGCCTCCTCCCAACGCCCGGTGCCCCCGCTGTGGCAGCGCGGAACTCTCCTCCCTGCCGACCTTCTCCACCGGTGAGGGGCTGGCCTATCGCCCCATTGCCGAGGACGTGCTCTGCCGCCATTGTAGCTTTATCGGCTTGCCGGAACTGACTGAGGAAGCAGCCGAATAGCGCCTTCCCACGCGAGCAGAGTGGGTGGCTTCGGCGGGCACGGGCCTGGCGAACCTTTCAGCGCTTTCCACGCAAGCGGAACAAGTTCAAGCCTGTGCATGGAAACGGAGAGAGGAGCGGACGAGGCAACGTGGGGAGCAAGCGTCGGGGTGACAGGATTTGAACCTGCGACCTTCTCTTCCCAAAAGAGACGCGCTACCAAGCTGCGCCACACCCCGCTATGTATTGGCCTGCGTTCGACAACCATTATATGCTAAGAGGGCGGGGAAGTCAAGGGCGACCGCGCGCCATCAAGCCAAAACCGGTACAGAGAGCGCACCAGGGAAGGCTGAATGAGGGAATGGAGGCGGAGCAGGAGAAGGTGAGGATGCGACAAGGACGTTGGGGGAACGGAAGGCTTTCTCTAGGGTGGATACAGACGGCGCTGCTCGTTCTGGCGGCGCTGGTGTTGCTGGCGGCAGGACGGAAGTTGACGGCTTCGGAATCGGCCTGGCCGCCGAAGACGTTTCCCATCGGGTTCTGGTGCGGACCTCCCGAACCGTATATCACGGCGGAGCAGTATAAGCGCATTGCGGAGGCGGGTTTTACGTTCGTGCTGCCGCCGTGCGAGGGGGAGGCGACCGTCGAGCGCAACCGTAAAATTCTGGATACGGCGCGCGCCGCCGGGCTGAAGGCGATTATCAGCGACTCGCGCATGCCGCTTGCCGTGACCGGCGATCCTTCGGCGCTGCCGCGCCTGAAGGCTATCGTCGCCGACTACAAGAAGCATCCGGCGCTGCTGGGCTACTTTATTACCGACGAGCCAGGCGCAAACCAGTTTTCCGGCCTGGCGGAGGTCGTCGCCGAACTGCGCAAACTGGACCCCGACCACCTGGCCTACATCAATCTCTTCCCCAACTATGCCAGCACGAACCTCACCGCCCAACCCAGCCAACTCAACACCGACACGTACGAGCAGTATCTGGAGAAGTACCTCCAGACGGTTCGGCCCGCCGTGCTAAGCTGGGATCACTATCACTTCCTGACCAGCGGCGACCGGCCCGGCTTCTTCGGCAACCTGGCGGCGGCACAGCGCGCCGCCGGGGCGACAAACCCGATCACGCCGTTCTGGCAGATCGTGCTCTCGGTACAGCACGGGCCGTACCGCGCTCTGAGCGAGAACGAGCTGCGCTTTGAGGCCATGCAGACGCTCGTCTATGGCGGTCAGGGGCTGCTCTATTTCACCTACTGGCTGCCCCGCGACGATGCGGCGTTCCACTGGAGCCGCGCCATCATGAACCGCGACGGCACGCCCGGCCCACTCTATGAGGCCGTGAAGCGGGTCAATCAGGAGGTGAGGACGCTGGGCAAGTGGCTGTATGGGGCGCCGGCGCTGCGGACGTTCCAGACCGGCGAGATACCGCCCGACGGCGCTCCGCCCGCGGACGACGTGCCCGTCAAAATCGAAGCGCCGGGCAATCTGACGGTCGGGACGTTCCGCGACAGCGGCGGTTATTTTCTCGTCATGGTGACCAACCGCGACTACAAACAGGGCGTGAGCACCACCCTCCTGGCCTATGCGGGCGCGCACCCCATCCAGATCCTCGACCTCGCCACGAACGAGTGGCGCCCCGTGACGGAAAAGAAGGACGCGGAGGGCGTGACTCGAATCCCTATCGCGCTTGGCCCGGCAGGAGCGGCCCTCATTCGCTGGTACTGAGATTGCACCTTTCTAAGCGCGGAAGAGGTTTTTAAGGGCGAACCAGAGGTTGGCGGGGCGCTCGGCGAGGCGGCGCATCATGTAGGGATACCAGTGGGTGCCGAAGGGCGTGTAGACGCGCATCCGGTAGCCTTCTTTGACCAGTTGAATTTGCAGATCGCGGCGGATGCCGTAGAGCATTTGGAACTCGAAGCGGTCGGGCGCGATGTTGTGTTCGCGGGCGAACTGTTTGGTGGCGGCGATGATTTTGGGGTCGTGCGTGGCGATGCCGGGATAGTTGCCGCGCAGGAGCAACTGCTGCATCAGGCGCAGATAGTTGGCGTCCACGTCGGCCTTGTTCGGGTAGGCTACGCTCGGCGGCTCTTTATAGGCGCCCTTGCAAAGCCGCACGCGCGCGCCCGCCGCGATGAGCTTTTCGATATCGTCGGCGCTGCGGTACAGGTAGGACTGGATGACCACGCCGACGTTTTTATGCGGCTCCGGCCCTTCCCACAGGCGATAGAACATATCCAGCGTGCGCTGCGTATAGGCCGAGCTTTCCATATCAATGCGCACGAACAGATCCGGTTCGGCGGCGCTGAGCAGGCGCAGCATATTGCGGTAGCAGAGGTCGTCGCCGATGTCCAGGCCGAGCGAGGTCAGCTTGAGGGAGACGTTGGCGTTGAGGTGCTGCGTGCGAATATGCTGGAACAGGCGCAGATAGGTGTCCACGACGACGGCGACCTCCTGCTCGTTGGTCACGCTCTCGCCGAGAAAGTCGAGGGAGACGGCGAGGCCCTGCGCGTTCAGGCGCCGCACAGGCTCCGTCACTTCCTCTAAGGACTCTCCCGCGACGAAGCGGCGTGCCAGTTGCGCCGACCAGCGGTTGCCCCGGACAAGCGACTCCATCGTCTTGCTATTGGCCAGTTGCAGCAACATCGTTCGCGTCAACACGTCTGTGCCTCCTGCTCTTGCGATTCCGCGTCTACAGCGTTTCACCCCGGCCCGGCAGGCTAAACCCTGCCGTTGTGGGGCTCTGCTAGGGTCGGCCCTACAATGGACTGCCAGGGTCGGCAGGGTTACGGCCCCTGCCTCCGCCTTGCCACAGCCCTCCGCCTGGCGACACCTGGCGACACCCTTGTGGGCGAGACTCTCTGCCTGCGCAGGCAGAACCAAACCCTGGCTTCTCCTCTCCCCTCCCCTAGAATTGGGGGAGGGGATAAAGGGGTGGGGGCCATCAAGGGTGAAGTCTCTATCTAATCGTCGGTTTCGCACCCCAAGAGTTCCACTATTTTTCTTCTACTCTTTACTACGTTGCAGACGGACAGGTTGTTATCGCCCTCGCCGCAGGCGGGAAGGCGCAACTTTCCTGCGCGCGGAACGATCTGATAGAGCGCAGGAATCGGAGGGCGGCGGCGCGAACCTCCTTGCACAAGTCGAAGCTGTCTCTTTTGCGGAGGGAAACCCACGATGCAGACCGTCTATGACCTGGACACGCCCACCCTGTTGGTGGACCTGGATACGCTGGAGCGCAACATTAGCGCCATGGCTCAGATCGTCGCGGCGGGAGGCAAGCGCCTGCGCCCCCACACCAAGACCCACAAGACCCCTCAGATCGCGCGGATGCAGATGGAAGCGGGGGCGAGCGGGCTGACGGTCGCCAAGCTGGGCGAGGCCGAGGTGCTGGCCGACGCGGGCTTTGATAACCTGCTGCTCGCCAACCAGATCGTGGGGCCGCAGAAGGTGGCGCGCCTGATGGACCTGCTGCGGCGCGTGCGGATCACCGTCGGGGTAGACAGCGTGGAGGTTGCCGGGCCGATTGGCGAGGCGGCGCGGGCGCAGGGCTTGCGCGCGCCGGTCTACATCGAGGCGGATACGGGCCTGGGACGGGCCGGAGCGCGCTCCCCGGAGGAATTGCTGCTGCTGGCGCGCTGGGTGAGCGACCATCCGGGCCTGGAATTAGCTGGCCTGTTTACCTATGAGGGGCATATCTACCGCGCCGAGGACGAGGCCGGACGGCGGAAAGCGGCCGCGCAGACGGCGGCTACGCTGCGCGAGCTGGCGGCGGCGCTGGCCGCGCAGGGAACGCCCGTGCCCGAGATCAGCGTCGGTTCGACGCCGGGCGCAGCGATGATGGCAAAGGAGGAGGGCATCACCGAGATCCGTTCCGGCGTCTACGTCTTCAACGACCGTATGCAGATAAAGCTCGGCGTCCCGGCGGAGCGCTGCGCGCTGACGGTGCTGGCGACGGTGACCAGCGTGCGCCCCGACGGCCGGATCGTCGTGGACGCGGGCAACAAGTCGCTGGCCAGCGATTGCCCGTTTCCCGACCGCACCTACGGCGAGATCGTAGGGCATCCTGAGCTTACCTTTGTGGGCGCCAGTGAAGAGCACGGGCACCTGCAAGCCAACGGCCCGACGAACCTACGGGTGGGCGACAAGGTCCAGATCATTCCCAACCACGCCTGCACCTGCGTCAATATGCATGACACCATCACGGCCTATCGCGGCGAGCAGGTGGAGGCAACCTGGCCCATTGCGGGGCGTGGTAAAATACGGTAGCCCTCCCGTTACGCAGCCGGGCACTGAAAGTACCCGGCTGTAGGGCGGCTTTGCCGCCAGGCGTCCTGGCGGACGCTGCCTCTAACCAGAGGTTCCGTCCGCCAGTCGCAAGGCAGAGGCGCGAGTATCGCCAGGCGGAGATCGCCAGGCAGAGCCGCGAACCGTTGAGCGGCGTCCCTGGCAGTCGAGCGTGCGTAGTTCCGACCCTAGCAGTGGCAGCGCCGTCCCTTGCAGTCGCTTGGCCGCAGGCCCATAAGACGGGTCATTCATGGCCCGGAATGCCGATTGCGTGGGGAGAGCGGTAGAAGTTTCTGTGAGGAGAAAAGTTACTCTATTATGAAAGCGTCCCATCTCTTTTTTCCGACGCTGCGGGAGGCGCCCAAAGAGGCGGAGCTGACCAGTCACCAGCTATTGCTGCGCGGCGGGTTCATTCGCAACCTGGCGTCGGGCGTCTATTCGTACCTGCCGCTGGGCTGGCGCGTCCATGAGAAGATCTCCCGGATCGTGCGCGAGGAGATCAACGCTATCGGCGGGCAGGAGATCCATATGCCGGTGCTCGTGCCCCGCGAACTGCTGGATGAGACGGGCCGCTCGGCGGTGCCGGTGCTGTTTGCCTTAAAGGATAAGAACGAGCGCGAGTTCTTCCTGGGCTTCACGCATGAGGAGGTCGTCACCGATATCGTTCGGGGCGCGATCAGCTCGTGGAAGCAGATGCCGCTCTACCTCTACCAGATCCAGACCAAGGAGCGGGACGAGCCGCGCCCGCGCGGTGGGCTGATTCGGGCGCGTGAGTTTACGATGTTCGACGGCTACTCCTTCGACATCGGCGAAAAGCAGTTAGATACGATCTATGACGCCAACTATCGCGCCTACGCCAACATCTTTACCCGCTGCGGGCTGGAGTTCCTGTCCGTGGAGGCCGATCCCGGCGCCATCGGCGGCACAGATAACCTGGAATTCATGGTGCTGGCCGAGAGCGGCGAGGATACCGTGCTGCGCTGCGACAGCTGCGATTACGCCGCCAACGCCGAGCGCGCCGAAGTGCCGGAGGAGCCGGTGGCGGAGAGCAGGCCGGAGTCCAGGCCGTCGGAGGTCGTGCCGACGCCGGGAGCGCGCACGGTCGAACAGGTCTGCGCGTTCTTGAACATCGGGCCGGAGCAGCTGATCAAGACCATCCTCTGCGTTGCTGACGACCGACCGGTGGCGGGGCTGGTTCGCGGCGACCGGGAGTTGAACCTGACCAAGTTCGCGCGCTTTCTGGGCGCAGCCTTCGTCGATCTGGCGGACGCGGCGACGGTGGAGCGCGTGACAGGCGCGCCCGTGGGCTTTGCCGGACCGGTCGGGCTGTCGAAGGACGTTCCCATCTATGCCGACAACGAGCTTAAGCACGGCGCCAACTACGTCGTCGGGGCCAACCAGGCCGACGCGCATCGCATCAACGTCACGCCCGGCCACGATTTTGCGGTGACGCAGTGGGGCGACATCCGCACGGCCATAGCCGGGGATCGGTGCCCGCGCTGCAACGGCCATCTGCGGGAGGCGCGCGGCATCGAGGTCGGGCACATCTTCCAGCTGGGCACCAAGTACAGCAAGGATATGGGCGCGCTCTACCAGAACGAGACCGGCGAGAAAAAGCCCATCCTCATGGGCTGCTACGGGCTGGGCGTCAGCCGCACGATGGCCGCCGCCGTCGAGGTCCACCACGATGAGAACGGCATCCTCTGGCCCATCAGCATCGCGCCGTTTGAGGTCGCCATTCTGATCGCCAATTCCGGCGATGCGCAGCAGAGCCGCGCCGCGCACGAGCTCTATAGCGCGCTCCAGATGCGGCATGTCGAGACGCTGCTGGACGACCGCGAGGAGCGCATCGGCGTCAAGTTCAAGGACATGGACCTGATCGGCGTGCCGGTGCAGGTGATCGTAGGCAAAGGGCTGGCCGAAGGCAAGGTGGAGGTCGGCCTGCGGCGCGAGAAGACGGGGAGGCAAACGGTGCCGGTCCAGGAGGCAGCACAGTACATCGCCAACCTCGTTGCCGAGGAGAAGGCGCGACTGCAGCTGGCGGGCTGAGGGCCTGGCGATGGAGCGGTTCTTCGGCATACCGATTGATCCGGCGTCGCTTTTGGGGCAGACGCTGGCGCTGCTGCTGGCGGTGGTGCTGGGCGGCTTGATCGGGCTCAACCGGGAGTGGCGCGGTCGGGCGGCGGGGCTGCGCACGCACGTGCTGGTCTGCGTGGGCTCGACGCTGATCGCGCTGGCCTCCTGGGAGTTCGGGCGCAATGGAAGCATGCCGCGCCCGGCGGACCCTTCGCGCGTGGCGGCCAATATCGTCGTCGGCATCGGATTCCTGGGGGCCGGCGCGATTGTCCGAGAAGGAATGACCATACGCGGACTGACGACGGCGGCCAGCATCTGGACGACGGCGGCCATCGGCCTGTCCATCGGGACCAGCCCGCGCCTGGGCGGGCTGGCCGTCATCGCCACCGCCATTGTGCTGGCGGCGCTGATCGTCCTGAATCGCCTGGAGGATCTGTTCCATCTCAAGCAGCCGATGCGCCTGCTGGAAGTGGACGTGCAGGAGGCCGAGCACGGTCCGGCGCGCGTGCTGGCGCAACTGGCGGAGATGGGCCTGGTGGTCTATCGCGTGGAGGCGCGGCGTCAGGCTGGAGAGGGCGGGGCCGAGTCGGTGCGGCGTATGCGTCTGCAAGTGCGGCTGCCCGGCAATTTCGACCGCAATCGCTTGAACGCCGTGCTGGCCGAGGAGCCGGGCGTGGTGGCGTTTCAACTGGAGTGAGGGCATGGCAGCGGATCGCATCGTGTTACTGGACGAGAACACGGCCAACCGGATCGCGGCGGGCGAGGTAGTGGAACGGCCCGCCTCCGCCGTCAAGGAATTGGTGGAAAACGCGATAGACGCGGGCGCCACGCACATCGTCATCGGGCTGGAGGAGGGGGGCAAGCAGCGAATCCTCGTGGCCGATAACGGCTGCGGCATGACCTGCAACGACGCCGTTCTGGCCCTACAGCGCCACGCCACCAGCAAGATCCGCTCTGCCGACGATCTGTTCGCCATCCGCACGCTGGGCTTTCGCGGCGAGGCACTGCCCTCCATCGCTTCCGTGTCCCGCATGACCCTGACGACTAAGCCCGCCGATGAGGAGAGCGGCGCGCGGCTCTCCGTGCTTGGAGGCGACATCACGGCGGTGGAGGAGGTGGCGGGGCGGGACGGGACGACGATTGAGGTCGCCGACCTGTTTTTCAACACGCCGGCCCGCCTGAAGTTCCTCAAAAGCACGCCCACAGAGCTGGCCCGCGCGGTGGAGGTGGTCGGGCAATTGGCGGTGGCGTATCCGGGCGTCGCGTTCCGGCTGCGGCACGGCAGCCAGGAGGTCTTTGCCACGCCGGGGACGGGCGAGCCGCTGGCGGCGCTGGCGGCGGTCTGGGGCCGCGACATCGCCCGCAAGCTCATTCCGGTGCGCCACGAGTCGCCGGGGCTGTGCGTTTTCGGCTACATCGCCACGCCCGACGTCTCCCGGCCCGGGCGCTCCCACGAGCTCTTCTTTGTCAATCGCCGTCCCATCAAGAGCCGGCTGCTGGGCCACGCGCTGGAGGAGGCGTTCCGCGCCCTGACGCCCGAGAGCCGTTATCCGATTGCCGCCCTCTTTGTCGAAATAAGCCCCGAGTTGGTGGATGTCAACGTCCATCCGACCAAAACGGAGGTGAAGTTCACGCGGGACGGGGAGGTCCATCACGCGGCCAGCCAGGCCATCAAGGGAGCGCTGCTGGCCTATGGCATCGTGCCGACGGCCCGGCCAGGCGTTCCCATCGCCCCTGACTCCGCCGCACCACTGCAAACCCAAATGGAAATGCCGACAAGGGGCAGCCGGCCCTTGGAAGTCGGGAGCGAGGAGGCTGCCGCCGGGATAACGTCGTTTGCCCCACAACAAGCCGGCCTGGAGGCGGCTGCCGCGTTTGAGCCGTTCGCCGTTCCCCTACCGATGAACGCGCCGCCGGAGGAGGAGACGGCGCTTCCCTCCGCCGATAGTCCGCCCGCGCCCCACGGCGGCCCGCTGCCGACGGCCGAGCCGCTGGAAGAGCGGCCCCGGCCCCGCCCGTTTGCCGAGCAGCTGCGCGATTTCCGGGTGCTGGGACAGGCGCGCAACACCTATATTATCGCGCTGACGCCGGAGGGGCTGGCCGTCATCGATCAGCACGTGGCCCACGAGCGCGTGCTCTACGAGCGGCTGACCGTCAAGCGATTCTCGGACGGCATTCCGGTGCAGCGGCTGGCCGTGCCGTTGACACTGCACCTGAGCCGCCGGGAGGCGCTGCTGCTGGCGGAACACTGCGACAGCTTTGCCGCCGCCGGCTGGGAGATCGCGCCGTTTGGCGGAGAGAGTTTCGTCGTGCGCTCGGTGCCTGCCGTGCTGGCCAACAAGCCTTATGAGCAGGTGCTGCGGGATATGATAGACGAGCTGGTAAATCAGACCATCTCTCGCCGCCTGCTGGTGCAGCAGGATCACGTCACCATCACCAACGCCTGCAAGATGGCGGTCAAGGCCGGCGACCCGCTGACGCACGAGGAGATGCAAAGCCTCTTACAGCAGTTGGCCGAGACGGAAAACCCCTATCTTTGCCCCCACGGTCGCCCCATTGTCGTCACCATTGCCTTCAAGGACCTGGACAAGCTGTTCAAACGGGCGTAAACCCCAGGGAAATCGCCGGGCGCTTATCCCCCTTGCGCTTGCCTGGCAGCCTGTAACTTCTGCATATTCTCGTAGATGCGATTGGGGAAGGGGGCCGTGTAGGGACCGGTCCCATCCAGCCCAAGGGCGAAGTAGATAGTGGAAAGCTGCCCGTGCTTGTAGATGCAGTTCTGAATCATGTGGCAGACGAAGCCGCGCACATTTATCGGATTCTCGCCGAACTGCTTACGTGTTTCCAGCAGTGGTTCCGGGGTCAGGCCGCGAATGAGTTGACGCCAAGTTTCCGTCTCCTCGGCCAGCACATCGCACATGGCCTGCTGATCGGCAGGCGGGTCGGGAATGCGGTCGTGCTTGGAGACGTCCGGCTCGAAGATATGCTGGCGGTCGCAGCGGAGCCACTGCCAGGCGTGCTCGGCGAGGATTCGCGGCGAGGGCGCCGGGAGTTCCGGCTGCCAGTTCCACTTCTCGGGCGGTATCTCCCGCAGGCGCTGGGTAAAGACCTCCAGGTGCCAGCACAGCAAGATCTCGTAGGCTTCGTTCTCATTTTGCGGTTCCATCGCTGTCTCTCCTCTCCTCGTGTTATCCGATCAAGTTACGCGCCGCAGCAAGCAAAATCCTTTTTTAAACCACCCGCTACGCAGGGTCCTTCCGTTCTCGGCGCTTTTGCGTTGTTGGCATCCGCAGGCCCAAGCCCTCGCGTGCCGGGCCATGAATGACCCGTCTGATCGGCATCCCAGCCGGGCATGGAAAATACCCGTCTAGAGGGCGGCTGCGCCGCCAACCGTCCTTCGGACGGGAAAACGGGCCTATCGGCAGGTGGCTGCCTTCGTAGAGCGGGAAGAACCTGCCGCAACGGGGGCGTCCGCTAGTCGCAAGGCCGAGCCGCGAACCGTTGAGCGGCGTCCCTTGCAGTC
>Ga0070739_10000765_pt1 | contig 55437 bp, 46 predicted proteins | sample Coa_R1_7_FD_66445 | JGI IMG/M metagenome (GOLD analysis project Ga0070739, IMG submission 66445) | Surface soil microbial communities from Centralia Pennsylvania, which are recovering from an underground coalmine fire - Coalmine... | ecosystem: Environmental > Terrestrial > Soil > Unclassified ...
GCGTGCCCTCGCCGCCGACCAGCACCACCGCCTTCACCGCGACCTCACGGCTTGGTCGTGGTCGACGCCGACGTCGTGGTGGTGGGCGCCGCCGTGGTCGTGGTCGAGCCCAGGGAGCTGGAGCTGGTTGAGCCGGCCGAGGTGGTCGCTGTCGTGGCGCCACCCGTGGACGACATCGCCTCCAGCAGCGTGGTGATGTTCTTGGTCGGCTTGGGGATCGACGAGCCGGCCGGCAGGAAGGCGATGGTGATCAGCTGCCCGTTGGCCAGCTTGAGCTTGGTGGGGTCGCCGCTCACCAGGTGGCCGGTGTTGTCGGTCGGGCTGTTCCAGACCTTGACCTGCACGGTGGCGGGCTTGGTGCCGCAGGCCTCGCCGTCGTGCTTGGCCGGCTTGCCGGGGTACTGCACCTCGGTCGAGCTCAGCGCCATGCCGGGGTACAGCTTGACGAAGCGGCCCAGCGTGGCGTTGTTGCCGGTGTCCGCCGAGCTGAGCGGCTCAACGTTGATGAGGCCGTCCCCCTGGGTGTTGATGCCGGCGTTGGACGCATTGGGATTCTTGGGCAGGTTGGGGGCGAACGTGCCGCAGATGTCGAAGCCGTAGGCCTCGTGCCAGTGGTCGAACAGGGTGGGATGGACCGTGCTCTTGGTGGCCGCCGCCGGGTGGAGCCTCTCCTGTCTGGAGATGCCGACCAGGGCCACGCCCAGCACCACGATGAGGCCCATGGCCAGCCACCAGCTCCAGGGAGTGTTGCGCTTGGCCGAGGCGCGCCCGCCTCCGGTGCTGGCCGCACGCGCGACTCGTCTACCGACGGAACCCCTGGGCACGGCGGGTCACCCTACTCGGGAGCGGGCCGGCGCCCGCTCCCCCGGGCCCGGTCCGGCCAGCCACGGCACCCGCTGGCGGGCCCCCTCGCCGGCCCGCTGGGCGGCCGACAGGACGGTGCGCAGGAACAGCCCGGCCGCCACCGCCGGCAGCAGGGCCCGGCGCCATCCCTCGGTGCTGCGGTAGGCGAAGCGCAGCAGCGACAGGTGGTGGTGGGCGATCATCCGGTAGGGGCGCAGGTCGGTGGACGCCCCCTGCACATGGGTCACCGCCGCCGCCGGCTCGTAGGCCACGCGCCAGCCCCGCTTCCACGCCCGCCAGCACAGGTCCACGTCCTCGGAGTACATGAAGTACGCCTCGTCGAACCCGCCCAGGGCGTCGAGGGCCTCCCGCCGGGCCAGGAAGCAGGACCCCGAGATCCAGTCCGCCTCCGCCGCCCGGCTGTGGTCCCAGTCCAGCATCTTGTAGCGGGCCGACCACCGGTTGGACGGGGCCACCAGCCCGAGGAAGGCGTGGCCCAGGGCGTCGCCGATGGCGGGGAAGGTCCGGACCGACGGATAGACCGATCCGTCGCGGTTGAGCACCCTGGGACCGACGAGGCCCCGCCGGGGATCGGCGTCCAGCGCCGCCACCAGGGCGGCGATCGCCCCCGCCTCGAAGACCAGGTCGGCGTTGCCCACCAGAACCAGCTCGGAGTCGGTCGCCCGCAGCCCGATGTTGGCCCCGGCCCCGTAGCCCCGGTTGGCGCCGGCGGGGATGAAGGTGGCGGCCGGGTCGGCCGCGGCCAGGCGGCCCCGTGAGTCGTCGACCGAGGCGTTGTCGACGACCACGATCTCCTTGATCCCCTCGGCCCGCAGGCTGGCCACGCAGTCCACGAGGAGCTCGGCGGTGTTGTAGTTGACCACCACCGCCGCCACCCGGGCGGCCACCTCGCCGGCGGCGGACTCGAGCGGGCGGCCCTCAGACACGGTCAGCCACCATGGGGCATCAGCTGCGACATCCACTCGGCGGTGCGGGCCAGCCCGTCGCGCAGGCCGACGCTCGGAGCCCACCCCAGCCGGGTGGTGGCGATGGTGATGTCGGGCCGGCGGCGGGTCGGATCGTCCACCGGCAGGGGCTCGTGGACGATCTCCGAGGCCGAGCCGGTCACCTCGAGGATCATCTGGGCCAGCTCCACCATGGTGTACTCGTCCGGGTTCCCGATGTTGACCGGGCCCCTCACGTCGGAGTCGAGCAGGGCGAGGATGCCCGCCACCTCGTCGTCGACGTAGCAGAAGCTCCGGGTCTGGGACCCGTCGCCGTAGACGGTGAGGGGCTTTCCCGCCAGGGCCTGCACCAGCAGGTTGGAGACCACCCGGCCGTCGGACGGGCGCATGCGCGGCCCGTAGGTGTTGAAGATGCGCACGATGCGCACGTCCACGCCGTGCACCCGGTGGTAGGCCATCGTCATGGCCTCGGCGAAGCGCTTGGCCTCGTCGTAGACGGCGCGGGGACCGACGGGATTGACGTTGCCCCAGTAGGACTCGGGCTGGGGATGGATCAGCGGATCCCCGTAGACCTCGCTGGTGGAGGCGAGCAGGAAGCGGGCCCCCTTCTGCTTGGCCAGCCCGAGACAGTTGTGGGTGCCGAGGCCGCCGACCTTGAGGGTCTGGATCGGTAGCTCGAGGTAGTCGACAGGCGAGGCGGGGCTGGCGAAGTGCAGCACGGCATCCACCGGACCGTCGACCTTCACGTAGTCGGAGACGTCCTGGCGGGAGAAGCTGAAGGTCGTCCTGGCGCCCAGGTGCTCGATGTTGCGCATGGCCCCGGTCACCAGGTTGTCGACGCAGACCACCTCGTGACCGGCCTCCACCAGGCGGTCGCACAGGTGGGAGCCGAGGAAACCCGCTCCCCCCGTCACCACGATCCGGCTCATCTACCCCTCCGTCTCCTGGTCAGGACAGGCCGATGCCGTCGTAGCGGAACCCGGCCCTGCGGGCGGCCGCCGGCTCGAGCAGGTTGCGGGCGTCGACGATGCGGGGATGGGCCATGCGGGTCCGCACCGTGCCGAGGTCCAGCCAGCGGAACTCGTCCCACTCCGTCAGGACCACCAGCACCTCGGCGTCGTCGCAGGCGTCGTACGGGTCGGTGCAGGTCTCCATGCCCTCCAACGGCTGGCCCACAGTGGGGTCGTAGGCCCGTACCTTGGCCCCCTGGTCGACCAGGCGGGAAATGACCGCCAGGGCGGGCGAGTCCCGCAGGTCGTCGGTGCGGGCCTTGAAGGTCAGTCCCCACACCGCCACCCGCTGGCCCTCCACCGAGCCCCCGAGCGCCCGCGTCACCTTGCCGACCACCCGCTGGTACTGCTCCTCGTTGACGTCTATCACCCCTTTGAGCAGACCGAAGTCGTAGCCGGCGTCCTCGGCTATGCGCACCAGGGCCCGGGTGTCTTTCGGGAAGCAGTTGTGGGCCACGAGGCCCCCAGTGGTCACCACGGTGTGGGTGCCAGGCACCTCGAGGGAGTAGACCGGCCCCGAGTACCGCTGGTGGTGCACGGCTGCCACCCTGACCCAGGCTGCGTTCTTGAGCAGGGGCCGGTAACCGGTGGGCCTGATGCGCTTCCGCTGAGCGCTGATCGAAGCACGGATCAGCTCAGCCTCGTCGTCCGGAAACAGCCAGAGACAGTCCTCGATCTGTTCCGCTCCGGCGATGGTCAGCCGGTACGTGTCCACCGCCGACTTCTTCGTACGCCCCACCCTCACCCGCGCCACGACGCCGAGTTCCCCGAGCAGACGCAGGATGCCGTCGGCGAGGCGGCGGGAAGCGGTGCCGAACTCGAACACGACACTTGGACCGCCGTCGACCAGCGACCAGGAGCCGTCCCCGTCCCAGATCCCCCTCAGGAGCGCCCGCTTGTGCTCCTCGGAAGCGGTCCAGATGATGTCCGGGACCCGGTGGTCGTAACAGCTCACGCCGAGGCCCATACCTGGGTCGAACAGCGCGGCCAGGAGCCGGGAGCTTACAGATACGACTCGGCTCGTCGGCCGCGACTGGACTGAGACGTTCACTCCCAGCGCACGCCAGTAATCGGCGACGTATGAGACCAGGTCCTCCTCGTCCCGGTAGTTGAAGTGCCAGCTGATCCTGCTTCGCACCGACTGACCTCGACCTGCTTCGGTCGTGATGCTTCCCTCCGCCAGGTACAGCCCCACGAGCCGCCAGAAGTTCTCGTCCAGGGCGAGGTCTGACGGAACATAGGTCCCGCTCGTCACTGTTTCCATGCCGGTAGCCGTAGCGCTGTCCAGCACGGACAAGCTCGTGGGCGGGGAATGGTCCTGATCGGGCGCACCGACCGTCACCGGAAGCCAGTCGTCCGTGGTCAGCTCACCGGCCGGCTTCACTGAGGACGGCTCAGGCCGGACACCATCTCCGACAACCATCGGATGGTCAGCGGTGACCGAGAGCCGCCTGCCCATCTTGGTTCGGATCCGAGTCACCGGACCATTGAAGGTGCGGCAGGTGAACGCGGCGACGGGCCGCATTTCGGGGCCAAGCTCGTTGGGCGCCCAGGAGAGCACCCGCCAACCATCGGATCCGGCCTCTTCGACCTCGGAGAACAGCTCCTGGAAGCTCAGGTGGCGGACAGATCCGCTGGGGTCCTCGACGAGGACAGTCTCCTCTGGGAAGAAACAGCTGCCGCCCCACCCGGGGCCGGGCTTCAGGAACTCGAAGCCGATGCGCTTGTCGTAGCCCATGCCCAGGACCACCTCGCGCACGTTCGCCCCCACCGCCTCGCAGAGGTTGGCCACGGCGTTGATGTAGCTGACCTTGGTCGCCAGGAAGGCGTTGGAGGCGTACTTGATGGTCTCCGCCGTCGGCGGGTCGGTCACCACGAACGGAGCCTTGATGGACTCGAACAGCTCTGTCACCCGCATGGCGGCCGCTTGGTCGTCGGAGCCGACCACGATGCGGTCCGGATGCAGGAAGTCGTGCACCGCCGAGCCCTCGCGCAGAAACTCCGGGTTGGAGACGACGAAGACGTCCGAGCGCCCCAAAGCCCGCTCGACGACCCGGGCCGAGCCCACCGGGACGGTGGACTTGTTGATCACGATGGACTCCGACTCCAGCACCGGGCCGACGGCCTTGGCGGCCGCCTCGATGTACGTCATGTCCGCCGAGCCGTCATCGCCCTGGGGCGTGGGCACGCACAGGAACACGAAGTCGGCCCCCCGCGCCGCATCCACCTCCCCCAGGACGAAGCGCAGGCGTCCGCTCTCGAGGCCCTCGGCCACCAGCTCCTCGAGGCCCTCCTCGACGATCGGGATGCGGCCCTCGTTGAGCGCCTCCACCTTTTCCGGGACCACGTCGGCACAGACCACGTCGTGGCCGAGGTGCGACAGGCACGCCGCCGTGGTCAATCCCACGTAACCGGCACCGATGACACCGACCTTCACTGGACGGTTCCTCCTTGGGAGAGCAGGCGGGGGACCAGAGCGTGCAGGGACTCGCGCCAGTCCGGAAGCAGGTCGAGGCCGGACTGGCGCAGGACGAAGTTGTCCAGCACCGAGTACTCGGGCCGGGGCGCCGGGCGGGGAGGGTCGAGCTCCTTGGTGCTGATCGGCTCGATCCGCTCGGCCGGCAGGCCGGCGGCGACCATGGTCTGGCGGGCCAGCTCGTACCAGGTTGCGGCCCCCTGATTGGTCACGTGATGGACGCCGGGGTGGCGGCCGAGGGCCAGCTCGGTCATGGCCCGGGCGAGGTCGGCGGCGGCGGTGGGGCATCCGTGCTGGTCGTCCACCACCCGCAGGACATCACTCTGCTGTGACAGGCGCAGCATCGTCTTGACGAAGTTCGAACCGTGCTCGCCAAACAGCCACGCCGTGCGCACGATGGTCGACGAGGGGTCGAGCTCGGCTTCGGCCGCCAGCTTGGACCGCCCGTAGACCGACAACGGGTTGGGGGTGTCCCACTCGAGGTAGGGGCGGTCGGTGGCGCCGTCGAAGACATAGTCGGTCGACACCAGGCACAGGTGGGCGCCGGTCGCCCGGGCGGCCTCGGCCAGGTTCCTCGTGCTCAGGGTGTTGACGAGGAAGGCCCGCTCCGGGTCGGACTCACAGTCGTCCACCGCCGTCCATGCCGCGGTGTGGATGACCACCTCCGGGCCCAGCGCCGACACGGCGGCGCGGACCAGGTCCCGCCGGGTCAGGTCGACCTCGGCCCGGGTGATCCCGATGACCTCGGCCCGCCGGGTGGCCAGATGGGCGACCACCTCGGTGCCGAGCTGGCCGGCGGCGCCGGTGACGAGGACCTTGGGCTTCATGACCGGCGCGACGCTCCACCACCCTCGGCCCAGGCGGAGTGCTCCGCCACCGGGGCCCGGCCCCGGAGCGGCTCCCACCACCAGCGGTTCTCGACGTACCAGGCGACGGTGTCGGCCAGCCCGGCGTCGAAGACGACCTTCGGCTCCCAGCCCAGCTCGGTCCGCAGCTTGGTCGAGTCCACCGCGTAGCGCCGGTCATGACCGGGGCGGTCGGGAACGATCGTCTTGAGGTCCTTCGGCTTGCCCAGCGCATAGAGGACGCCGTCGGCGATCTGGTCGATCGACCTCTCCACGCCGCTTCCCACCATGTAGGTCTCCCCCACCCGGCCCCTCTCCAGCACGGCGTCGATCGCCCGGCAGTGGTCCTCCACGTGCAGCCACTCGCGGCGGTTGGCGGTGGAGGCGTACAGAGGGAGGGGCTGATCGTCGATGGCCTGGGTGATGAACAGCGGCAGGACCTTCTCGGGGAACTGGTAGGGGCCGTAGTTGTTGGCGCAGTTGGTGATGGTCACCGGCAGCCCGAAGGTCTCGAAATAGGCGCGGACGGCGTGGTCGGCGCCGGCCTTCGAGGCGCTGTAGGGCGTGCGGGGGCGGTAGGGGGACTCCTCGGTGAACGCATCGTCGGAGTCCAGCGGCAGGTCGCCGTACACCTCGTCGGTCGAGATGTGATGGAACCGTTCGACACCGACCTGCCTCGCCGCCTCGAGCATGGTCTGGGTGCCGATGACGTTGGCCCGGAAGAACAGGCCGGGGTCCAGCACGCTCAGGCTGTTGTGCGACTCGGCGGCGAAATGGACGACCACATCGATCGACCTCGACCTGAGGGCGCCGGTGGCCGCCTCCAGATCGCAGCAGTCGGCCTCGACGAGCTCGACCCGGTCCTCCAGCCCGGTGAGGTTGCGGCGGTCGCCGGCATAGGTCAGCACGTCATAGGCGACCACGTGGTCAGCGCCGTGGGCATCGGCCCAGTAGCGCACGAAGTTCGAGCCGATGAAACCGGCCCCGCCGGTGACCAGGAGGCGCATGCAGCCGGAAGGTTAGGGGCTGCGTAGGTGGACCACGTCGCCGGCCGTCACCTGTCGCATGCACGCTCCGACGTCGACGATCAGGTGGCCGTCGTCGGAGACGTCCAGCGCCGTGCCGGTGAAGCTCTCCCCGGCCAGGTCCACCCGCACCGTCCGGCCGATGGTGGAGCAGCGGGAGCGGTACTCCGAGGCCACCCGGGCCGGATCCCCGACCAGGGCTGCGTAGCGGTCCTCGAGGGCCAGGAGCAGGGCCACCAGCACCTGGGCCCGGTCGACCTCGGCCCCGCACACGTGGTTGAGGGAGGTGGCCACCTCGGCCAGCTCCGCCGGCAGCTCGGTGGGCCAGTTGACGTTGAGGCCCACCCCGACGACCACCGCCAGGGACCCGGCGGTGGTCTCCAGCTCGGCGAGGACCCCGGCCAGCTTGCGCGACCCGACCAGCAGGTCGTTGGGCCATTTGAGCTCAGGCTCCACCCCGGCCGCCTGGAGGCAGGCATCGGCGGTGGCCATGGCCACGGCCGCGTTGACCAGGTGGAGGCGCTCGACCGACAGGGCGGGCCGGAGGAGGATCGACAGGAGGAGGGAGGACCCCGGCGGGGCGACCCAGGTCCGGCCCAGGCGGCCCCGGCCGGCGGTCTGGACCCCGGCCAGGGCCACCACCCCCTCGGGGGCTCCCTGGCGGGCCTCCTCGAGCAGGTAGGTGTTGGTCGAGCCGATCTCGGGGAACCAGCGGACGTCCCCGAACCGGGTGCCCTCCAGGGCCGATCTGGCGTCGGGACCCAGCACGGCGGTAACGATATGGGACCGCGTCCGAAGGGGAGACCGTGTTCGAGAAGGTCCTGATCGCCAACCGGGGGGAGATAGCCGTCCGGGTCATCCGGACCTGCCGCGAGCTGGGCATCGCCACCGTGGCCGTGTACTCCGACCTCGACCGCGACGCCATGCACGTCCGGCTGGCCGACGAGGCCTACGCCCTGGGCGGGGAGACGGCGGCCGACAGCTACCTGAACACAGAGGCGATCGTGGCCGCCATCCGCCAGAGCGGGGCCCAGGCGGTGCACCCCGGCTACGGGTTCTTCTCCGAGAACGCCGACTTCGCCCGGGCCATCACCGCCACCGGGGTCACCTTCGTCGGGCCTCCCCCCGAGGCCATCGAGGTCATGGGGGACAAGATCAGCAGCCGGCTGGCGGCCGCCAAGGCCGGGGTCGACGGGGTCCCGGGCCGGTCCGAGCCGGTGGAGGACCCGGCCGAGGTGGTGGCCTTCGGGACCGAGTTCGGCTGGCCCGTCGCCATCAAGGCCGCCTACGGCGGTGGTGGCCGGGGCATGAAGGTGGTCAACTCCGCCGACGAGGCCGCCGCCGCCGTGGAATCTGCCCGGCGGGAGGCTCAGGCCTACTTCGGGCGACCGGAGATCTACCTCGAGCGCTACCTCGAGTGGCCCCGTCACATCGAGATGCAGGTCTTCGCCGACACCCAGGGCGATGCCGTGTGGCTGGGCGAGCGGGACTGTTCCTGCCAGCGCAGGCACCAGAAGCTCATCGAGGAAAGCCCGGCCGTCAACTTCCCCGACGAGGTGCGCCGGGCCATGGGCGAGGCCTCGGTCCGGGTGGCCAAGGCCTGCGGCTACGTCAACGCAGGCACCGTCGAGTTCCTGTACCAGGACGGGCAGTTCTACTTCCTCGAGATGAACACCCGGCTGCAGGTCGAGCACCCCGTCACCGAGATGGTCGTGGGCATGGACCTGGTCGAGCTCCAGCTGCGGATCGCCGCCGGGGAGCCGCTCGGCTTCACCCAGGACGACATCGAGCGCCGGGGCCACGCCATCGAGTGCCGGATCAACGCCGAGAACCCGGCCAGGGGCCGCTTCCTCCCCAGCCCCGGGCGCATCACCCGCCTACGCCGGCCGGACGGCTTCGGCGTGCGCACCGACGCCGGCTACGAGGACGGGGACACCGTCAGCCAGTACTACGACAACCTGGTGGCCAAGCTGGTGGTCTGGGGCTCGGACCGCGAGCACGCCCGCCGGCGGATGCTCCGGGCCCTGGCCGAAATGGAGGTGGAGGGCGTGGCCACCACCATCCCGGCCCACGTCGCCATCCTCTCCCACCCCGACTTCGCCGAAGGGACCCACTCGACCCGCTGGGTGGAGGAGCGCCTCGATCTGTCCGGGGTCGACGCCACCCCCGCCGCGGCGCCCGAGGCCCCGCCGGAGGAGGGACGGGTGCTGCGGGAGGTCGACGCCGAGGTCGACGGCCGCCGCTACAAGGTCAAGCTGTGGGTTCCCGACGTGGGCCCGGCCGTGGTCGCCGGCGGCGCCGGAGCCGCCCCCCGCCGGCCCCGGCCGTCGGCTGCCAGCCACGGAGGCGGGGGGGCCAGCGGCGACGTGACCGTGCCGATGCAGGGCACGATCGTCAAGGTGCTGGTGGCGGTGGGGGATACCGTTGAGCTCGGCCAGACCGTCTGCGTGCTGGAGGCGATGAAGATGGAGAACAACATCAACGCCGAGCGGCCCGGCACGGTCAAGGAGATCCGGGTCAAGCCGGGCGACACCGTCGGCGGCGGCGACGTGGTGGCGGTGATCGAGTGATGGCCGGGTCCGAGCCCTCCTCCGATCCCAGAAAGCAGGACGCCGCCAAGCGGATCGACGGCGCCGCCGGCGCCCTGATCGAGCTCAGCCACACCATCCACGCCAACCCCGAGGTCGCCTTCGAGGAGGTGCACTCTTCGACCCTGGTCGCCGACGCCCTCGACACCGCCGGGTTCAAGGTGGAGACCGGCGTGTGCGACCTGCCCACCGCCTTCGTGGCCACTGCCGGATCCGGCCCCCTGACCATCGGCATCTGCGCCGAGTACGACGCCCTCCCCGGCATCGGCCACGCCTGCGGCCACAACGTGATCGCCGCCGCTGCGGTGGGGGCGGGAATTGCCCTGGCGCCCCTGGCCGACGCCCTCGGCCTCACCGTCAAGGTGTTCGGCACCCCGGCCGAGGAAGGCGGAGGGGGCAAGATCATCATGCTCAAGGGCGGCGCCTTCGAGGGCGTCCACGCGTCGATGATGGTGCACCCGGCACCCCTGGACCTGGCCCAGATGGAGTGCCTGGCCGTCTCCCACTTCGACGTCCACTTCCGCGGCAAGGAGGCGCATGCCTCCGCCTTCCCGGAGCAGGGCCTGAACGCCGCCGACGCCCTCACCGTCTCCCAGGTCGCCATCGGGCTGCTACGCCAGCACTTCCGCTCGCGGGACCAGGTCCACGGCATCGTCACCAAGGGGGGCGAGGCACCCAACATCGTTCCCGCCCACACCTCGGCCAAGTACTACGTGAGGGCCAGGTCGCTGCGCGACCTCGAGGTCCTCGAGCCGCGCGTGATGCGCTGCTTCGAGGCCGGAGCACTGGCCACCGGGTGCTCGTGGGAGGTGCGCAAGATGAGCGACGCCTACTCCGAGTTCGACGCCGACACCACCATGTCGGACATCTACCGCCGGAACTCGGAGGCCCTCGGCCGCGCCCTACCGGCCAACCAGGGCATGGGCGGCGGCTCCACCGACATGGCCAACCTCTCCCTGGCCATGCCCGCCATCCACCCGATGCTCGGCATCGACTCGCTGCCGGCGGTCAACCACCAACCCGAGTTCGCCGCCGCCTGCATCACCGGGGCGGCCGACAAGGCCATCCTCGACGGGGCCAAGGGCATGGCCTGGACCACCATCGACCTGGCCGGCGACGAGTCGCAGCGCCGGCGGCTGATGGCGGGCACCCGCTCGTAGGCCCCCGGGGCGCCGGCCCTGGCTACTCGGCGGCGTCGGCCAGAGCCTCGGCCAGGGCGGGGTGGACCAGCAGGCTCTCGACGATGTCGCTGACCCTGAGGTTGGCCGTCACCGCCAGGGCCACGACCGATATCAGCTCGGCGGCATGGGCCCCGACGATCGACCCGCCCAGGACGACCCCGGTGGCCGGGTCGGAGATGATCTTGACGAAGCCCCGCGGATCCCCGTCGATCAGGGCCCGGGCGTTGGCGGCGTAGGGCACCTTGGTGACCCGGATCTTGCGGCCGGAGGCGAATGCCTCCGCCTCGGCGATGCCAACGTCGGCTATCTCCGGCTCGGTGAAGATGGCGCTGGCCGCCTTGTCGTAGTCGAGGTGGCGGTGGGCCCTGGTGTGGAGTCCCATCACGTGCTCGGCCACCTTGCGCCCCTGCATCGAGGCGACCGACGCCAGCGGCAGCTTGCCTGACACGTCGCCGGCGGCGTAGACGTGCTCGACGTTGGTCTGGCAGTGGTGGTTGACCGGTATGTAGCCGGACGCGTCCACCTCCACCCCGGCGGCGTCGAGGCCGATGCCCTCCGAGTTCGGGAGCGACCCCACCGCCAGCAGGACGTGTGATCCGACCACCGACCGGCCGTCGTCGCAGCGGACCACCACGGCGCCCTCCGACACGTCGGCCCCAACGGCCCTGGCCCCCTTGTAGAGGGTGACCCCTCTGCGCAGGAAGTCGTCCTCGAGGGCGGCGGCCACCTCGGGATCCTTGGTGGGCAGGACCTGTTGGCGGCTCACGATCAGGCTGACCGTCGACCCCAGAGAGCGGAACATGTGCACGAATTCCACCCCGGTGACGCCCGAGCCCACCACCACCAGGTGCTCGGGGAGCTCGGAGGGCGGATAGGCCTGCCTGGTGAGCAGGATCCGCTCGCCGTCGACCTCGGCCCAATCGGGCACCCGGGGGCGGCTGCCGGTGGCGACCAGGACGGCGTCGGCGGACAGCGTGACCGGCTCCTCCCCCCCGGTGACCATCAGCTCGTGGGGGGATGTGAAGCTGGCGGTACCCGTGAGAAGGCGCACACCCTGGCTGCTGAGCAGCTGGTGGATCGAGCGCTCGAGGTGGTCGGCTATGGAGCCGACCCGGGCCCGCATGGCGTCGAGGTCGAGCTTGCCCTCCACCGCCTCGAGGCCCATCACCGGGGCCCGCTCGGTGAGCGACATCACCGCCCCCGTGGCGATCATGGCCTTGGACGGGATGCAGTCGCGCAGATTGGCCGAGCCGCCGATCACGTCCCGCTCTACCAGGGTCACCTCGGCGCCGAGGCGGGCGGCGTGGGTGGCGGCGTGCACGCCGGCCGGTCCGCCGCCCAGGATCACGAACTTGACGGCCACGGCGGCCGAGCGTACCGGCGGCTCAGCCGTCGGCCGGCACCACCAGGTGCCCGGCCACCGAGGATGTCAGCCCAGGATCGCCGATATCACCGACTCGAACCGGCTGCGCTCGCCCTGGTAGGGCGGGGACGGGCGGGGCCAGTGCACCACCAGGTCGGTCACGCCAACCGCCTGGTAGGCGCCGACGGTGTCGGCGAAGTGCTGGGCCGACGACAGGCCCTGGTCGAGGACGGGCCCGGTCAGCACGAAGCGGTCCAGCTCACCGACGTCCCGCCCGGCCCGTTGGCAGGCCGACCCGAGCCGGCGCAGCTGCTCGGCCACCCCGGCGGCGCCGGCCTGGGCCGGCACCGGGAACTCCGCCCCACGGGGCCCGGTCGTGACCCAGCCCTGTCCGTGCCTGGCGACCACCTCCATGGCGCGGGTACCGGTGGCGGCGACGACGAATGGCACCCGGGGGTGCTGCCGGCACCCCGGATGGGACCGGGCGCCCTCGGCCGAGTAGTAGCGCCCGTTCGCCGACACCTCCGGCTCGGTGAGCAGCCGATCCAGCAGCCCCACGAACTCGGCGAAGCGCTCGGCCCGCTCGGACGGAGACCACGGCTCCTGTCCGAGCATGCTGGCGTCCCAGCCCCGCCCGCCGGCGCCTATGCCCAGGTTGAGCCGACCCTCGGACAGGTCGTCGAGGGCCAGGACCTCGCGGGCGAAGGGCACCGGGTGCCTGAAGTTCGGATTCGCCACCAGCGGCCCCAGCCGGAGGCGGGAGGTGACGGTGGCCGCCGCCGCCAGCACCGGCACGGCGCCGAACCAGGGCGAGTCGCGCAGCTCCCGCCAGGCCAGGTGGTCGTAGGTCCAGGCGTGGGAGAAGCCGAGCTGCTCGGCGTCCCGCCAGATGCCCTCCGCCTCCGACCAGGGCTGTTCGGGCAGGATCACCACTCCCAGCCGCATGGGCCGACCCTACCGTCGGCCGGGGTGAGCAGGGAGCCGGCCCCGGCTACCTTCGGCGTTCATGGCCAGTCCTCAGGACCGCTTCATGCAGGCGGTCAACCTCATCCACCGATCGATCTTCACCGCCACCGAGGGTCGCCTCGCCGGCAACATCCTGGGCATGCCGGTGGTCCGGCTGACCACGACCGGCCGCAAGAGCGGACAGCGCCGCACCACCATGCTGACGTCGCCGGCCAAGGACGGAGACAACCTGGTGCTAGTCGCCTCCTACGGAGGCTCGCCAAAGCACCCGGACTGGTTCCTCAACCTGAAGGCCAATCCCGACGTCGAGGTGATGACCCCCGGCTTCAAGGGGCGGCGGCGGGCGAGGGTCGCCACGGCGGAGGAGAAGGCGCGCCTGTGGCCGGGCATCGCCGGTAGGTACCGCAACTACGCCGGCTACCAGGCGAGAACCAGCCGCGACATCCCGCTGGTGATCCTCGAGCCGGTGGACTGAGGGCGGCTAACCGCCCTCCCCGTCCGGCGGCGAGTGCTCGCGCCCCGACGAGCCGTTCCGGAGGCGGTTGTGCCAGCCGCACAGCAGACGTCCGTTGTCCTGGGTGGTCTCACCGCCCAGGGAGTAGGGCACGATGTGGTCGACCTGGCAGCGGTTGACCGGCCGGTCGCAGTAGGGGTGGGTGCAGCGCTGGTCCCGCAGCTCCACCGCCCGGCGGGTGGCCCCGGTGAACAACCTCACCGTCCTGGACACCTCCACCCGCCGGTCGGGGCCGAACACGGCGCGCTCCATGTAGGCCCGGTCCAGCCACGGCACCAGCGACCCCGGGGTAAGGACCTGGCCCTGGGCCAGGGCGCAGATGCGCCCGGACAGCGTCTCCCAGCCCACCAGCACGCTGAACAGGGGTGCTGGGCGACGCCCGCCGGGCGGGGCGGTTGCCGCCCGCACGGCCATCTCCACCAAGGCGTCGGCCCGGCGCTGGGCGAAGCTGCGGGCCAGCTCGTCGGCCCGGGGCTCCCGCCCCAGCCGGGCCCTGGCCTCGGCCTGGTCCTCGGCGTGGAGCTCGTCCTCGATGCCGGACCAGATCCCCGACACGATGGCCCCGGATATGGGGTCGATGTTCATCCGCCCGATCCAGGAGCCCTGGTAGGACGACACCAGGTAGGCGTCGCGCCGGTTGCGGCGCTCCTCGGCCCGGTCCTCCACCCCGTCGGGGTCGGCCAGCTGCTCCCAGTAGGCCATTGCCCGCTCGAAGGAGGCGAAGCGGAGCTCTCTGGCCTGGTCCACCAGCATCGTCTCGTCGCGGGCCAGGGCCTCCTCGGTGCCCGAGCGGGCCAGGTTGGCCAGGATGCCGACATGGGCCCCGGTGATCTCGCCCTCCTCCCAGGCCGCCTCGGTCGCCGGCAGGCGGCGCAGGGCCCGGCCCAGACGCACCCGCCGGGCACACTCCGAGGCCCGGGCCCGGGTGGCGAAGGCCAGGTACGACCCGGCCGAGCGGGCCCCGCTGGAGGCCCAGCACCGCGAGGCGTCGAAGGCCGCCGACGCCTTGGCCACCATCGCCTCGAACCGGTTGAGCTAGCGGTAGAGGTCGGTGATGGCCCCGGTGTCGGCCCAGGTGGCCGGGTCGGCCCCGGCCAGCCGGTCGAGGTCGGCGGCCAGTTCCTCCAGACCGCTCGAGACGCAGACTAAGGACATGGGCGAATTACACCATTCGCCAGTGACAGCGCATCCGGCCCCGGTGTGAGTCAGGACCGGTGAGCAGCCGGTCGGTACGTGTCCCAACCGGCGAGACAGCCGGTCGGTCGGCGACGAGGCGCTGGCGGCGGGCCCTCCCCTCACGCCTCGAGGAGGATCGTGAACGGCCCGTCATTGACCAGCTCGACCTGCATCGAGGCACCGAAGCGTCCGGTCGCCACCGACGCCCCCAGCTCGCCCAGGTGCCGGGCGAACTCGTCGACCAGGGCGTTGGCCTGCTCGGGCGGGGCGGCCGGCGTGAACGACGGCCGGCGGCCCCGCCTGGTGTCGGCGTAGAGGGTGAACTGGCTCACGACCAGCACCGCCAGCCCGAGGTCCTGGGCCGATAGGTTGGTGAGGCCCGAGTCGTCGGCGAAGATGCGCAGGGACCACGCCCGGGCGGCCAGCCGCTGGGCCACGGCAGCATCGTCGCCGTGGGTCACGCCGACGAAGACGCACAGGCCCGGACCTATCCGTCCGGTCGTCTCCCCGCCAACCCTCACCGAGGCGGCCGTCACCCGCTGAAGGAGCGCTCGCACGGGACGGGCACCCTACCGGCGCCCGCCGATTCCGGCGGCAGTATGTTTCCGCCGTCGAGACCGGGCGTGATGCAGCTCCCATGATCGAGGACGTCGACTTCCAGTACCGCCAGCACCTCACCGAGGCCGACCAGCGCCTCCTGGCCACGGTCGCGGGCACCGGCCTCGAGTCCGCTCTCGCTCACCCCGATCTGGAGGCAGTGCTCTTCTTTGAGGCCGAGCCCGACGATCGCTTCCTGCCGACATCGCCGTTCCTGACCTTCGCCGTGGCGATCCATCGGACCGCCGCCCGCCTGCAGTCGACCACCTACGTGGAGGAGCGGTGGGCGCCCCGCCGGCGGGTGCCGGTGTTCGACGTGGAGCCACTCCGTCAGGTGCTGGCCGGACCCGCCCGGCGCCTGTTGCTCATCGAGCTGCTGGCCTCCTACACCCATGTCACCAGCGGGGTGTCGTGGCAGCGGACGAGGCGGGGTTGGCGGCGGCGGCGGTTCAGCGAGCTGGACCCCGTGCGCCTGGCCGAGCTGGTCGAGGCGGTGTCGCCGGCCGAGCGGCCCGGCGTCTACCGGCGCCTCGGGGACCTCGCCCTGTTCCTGACCGGGGTGTTCCCCGACCACCCTACGGTGCTCGACATGGGCCCGGTGGCCGTGGAGCGGCTGCTCCGGCTCTCCGGGCTGCGAGGCCGGATCGACCCGGACACAGTGGGACCGGACCTCCTGGCCCGCCTCGGCCGCCACTGGTACCGGCAGGCGGTGCGGTCGGCACAGGGACACGGGGCCCCCGTCACCGGCGGGCTCGCCGCCGTGGCCGAGGTCGCCGAGTCCTTCGACCACGCCCGGAGGGTCCTCAACGTGGTCACCGACTGGTACCTGTTCCCGCTCCGCCAGCGCTGGTTCGGCCTCGGCGAGGGCTCCTGAGCAGCGAGGCCGGTGGTCGTCCGCTCGGACCGCTCGCCGCTGCTTGAACGGGCGCACTCAGATGCGACTCGGGCGTCGGCTCTCGGTCCTAGGCGTCTCCGAGCCGCCCCGCCGGCACGGTCCGGCCACACAGGTGCAGCACCAGGTCATCGGCCGATCCGCGCAGGGTCCGACCGCCCGATCCGTATGACCAGTCGAGGTCGGTCGCCTCCAGGCGCAGCCCTTCGATGTCGGCGCCGAAATGGGCGTGGCCCCCGCCGGCCGCCAGACCGTCGAGGACGGCCACCACCGCCTCATCCGACGCCCGGCGCCTCTCACCCAACGCCGCGGTGATGTCGAGGCCATGGATCACCACGTGGCTGAGAGCGCCCGCTGACCCGCCGCCGGGCGGGGTCCAGGTCCGCATCACCGGGTCACGCAGGTTGGCGACCAGCTCGGTCACCGGCAGTTCGGCGTCGCGGGCGGCCACTCGGTTGGAGAGTCGGGTGAAGTCGAACTGGCACTCACGCAGCTCGGCCGTGAAGGCCTCCTCGTCGTAGCGGACGGGCATGGTCAGATGAGCCACCACCTCGCGGACCCGCCACCCCTCGCACAGGGAGGCCGCCTCCCAGGCCTCCGGCCCCAGGTCGCCGAGCAGATCGGCCAGCGAGGAGTAGCTGTCGGCCACCATCACCATGAGGGGGTCATCTGAACCGGCCATGAGTCCTCCTCTTCGGGCGCACTCCCCTACGACGACCGGCGGCCGACGAAATCATCGGCCCCGGCAGCCGGTCCCCACAGGCTCCCGACGGCCGGGTGGCCCGAGCCGGCTGCAGTTTCACCGGCCGGGGTGCCCGCCGGTCGGACTCCGCCTCAGCGGGGCTGGTAGACGCCGAACTCCTGCCTGAGGACGTCGCTCACCTCGCCGAGGGTGGCCCGCAGCCGGAGGGCCTCCTTCATCGGCGGCAGGAGGTTCTGGGTGCCCCGGGCCGCCGCCGACAGGTCGGCCATGGCGGCGTCGAGGGCGGCCTGGTCGCGCTCCTTGCGCACCCGCTGCACCCGCTCGGCCTGCTGGCGCTGCAGGGCGGGGTCGATCGGGAACACCTCGGTTGGCTCCACGTCGTCGTCGGTGAACTTGTTCACCCCGACGATGGTCTTCTCGCCGTCGTCGATTGCCTTGGCGTAGGCGTAGGCCGCCTGCTCGATCTCGTCCTGCATGTAACCGGCCTCGATGGCGGCGACGGCCCCGCCCATGGCGTCGATGCGCTCGAGGTACTCCCAGGCCTTGCGCTCGACCTCGTCGGTGAGGCTCTCGACGAAGTAGGAGCCGGCCAGGGGGTCGATGGTGTCCGACAGCCCGGACTCGTTCTGCAGGATGTGCTGGGTCCGCAGGGCGATCTTGGCCGCCCGCTCGGTGGGCAGCCCCAAGGCCTCGTCGAAGCCGTTGGTGTGCAGGCTCTGCGTCCCGCCGAGGGCGGCGGCCAGGGCCTGCACGGCCACCCGGACGATGTTGCTCTCCGGCTGCTGGGCGGTGAGGGTCGAGCCGCCGGTCTGGGTGTGGAAGCGGAGGTGCTTGGACTTGTCGCTTTTGGCCCCGAAGCGCTCGGTCATGATGCGGGCCCACATGCGGCGGGCGGCCCGGTACTTGGCCACCTCCTCGAACAGGTTGTTGTGGGCGTTCCAGAAGAAGCTGAGGCGGGGAGCGAACTCGTCGACGTCGAGGCCGGCCTGGCGGCCGGCCTCCACATAGGCGATGCCGTTGGCCAGGGTGAAGGCGATCTCCTGCACCGCCGTCGACCCGGCTTCGCGGATGTGGTAGCCGGAGATCGAGATGGTGTTCCAGGACGGGAGGTGCTGGCGGCAGTAGGCGAAGATGTCGGTGATGATCCGCATCGACGGCCTCGGCGGGTAGATGTAGGTCCCGCGGGCGACGTACTCCTTGAGGATGTCGTTCTGGATCGTCCCGCCCAGCTTGGCCGGGTCCACCCCGTTCTCCTCCGCCACCAGCTGGTAGAGCAGCAACAGGATCGCCGCCGTGGCGTTGATCGTCATCGAGGTGGTCACCTGGTCCAGGGGCATGTCCTTGAGCAGCAGGCGCATGTCCTCGATGGAGTCGATGGCCACACCGACCTTGCCCACCTCGCCCTCGGCCCGGGGGTGGTCGGAGTCGTAGCCCATCTGGGTGGGGAGGTCGAAGGCGCAGGACAGACCGGTGCCCCCGCCGGCGAGCAGCAGCTTCCAGCGGGCGTTGGTCGTCTCGGCGGTGCCGAAGCCGGAGTACTGGCGCACCGTCCAGGGCCGGTCCCGCCGGAGGCTGGGATGGATCCCTCGGGTGAAGGGGTACTGGCCGGGCCGCGCCAGCTGGGCGGCCGTGTCGAAACCGGCCAGGTCCTCCTCGGTGTAGACCGGCTTGATCTCTATGCCGGAGTCGGTACGGCCCTGGTCCTGGGACATCGGTCCCAAGCGTAGGCGGCTCAGGCCGCCGGCGGCTCCTTGGGATGCGGCATGCAGCCGGCGTCGTACTCGGCGATGGTGATCGGTCCGGCGTTCTCGCCGCAGGCCGGGCACTCCGGGTCACGCCGAACCTTGAAGGTCCGGAAGGACTCCTCCAGGGCGTCGTAGGCCAGCAGCCGCCCGATCAGGGGGTCGCCCAGGCCCAGCAGCAGCTTGACCGCCTCCATGGCCTGGATGCTGCCGATGATCCCGCACAGGACCCCGAGCACGCCGGCCTCCGAGCAGGAGGGAGCCAACTCGGCCGGCGGCGGCTCCGGGATCATGCAGCGGTAGCAGGGCCCGTCGAAGGGGGCGAACACGGTGGCCTGGCCCTCGAAACGGAAGATCGACCCGTGGACCACCGGCACCCGCTTCACCAGCGAGGCGTCGTTCACCAGGTAGCGGGTCGGGAAGTTGTCGGTCCCGTCCACCACCACGTCGTAGCCGTCGAAGATGTCGAGGATGTTGTCGGCCCCGAGCCGCACGTCGTAGGTCACCACGTCGATATCGGGGTTCATGGCCGTCAGGGTCTTCTTGGCCGAGTCGACCTTGCGCTCGCCCACCCGGTCCAGGTTGTGGAGCACCTGGCGCTGCAGGTTGGAGGCGTCGACCACGTCCATGTCGATGATGCCCAGAGTCCCGACCCCGGCGGCGCCCAGGTAGAGGGCCGAGGGTGACCCGAGGCCCCCCGCTCCCAGCAGGAGGACCTTGGACTCGAGCAGCTTCTGCTGGCCCTTCTCACCCACCTCGGGCAGCAGCAGATGGCGGTGGTAGCGGTTCCGCTGCTCCGGGGTCAGGGTCTTGGGCGCCGCCCAGCTGCGGCCCTCGTCCTTCCACTTGTTGAACCCGCCGGTCATGGAGACGACGTCGGTGTAGCCGAGGTCGTTGAGCGTCTTGGCGGCCAGGGCCGAGCGCGACCCACCGGCGCAGTAGACGACGATGGGCGCCTCGTGGTCGGCCAGGCGCCCTTCCACCTGGAACTCGAGGAAGCCGCGGGGGATGTGCAGAGCCCCCGGCAGGGCGCCCTGCTCGTACTCGTCGGCCTCCCGCACGTCGAGCACGGTGGCGCCGTCGGCGATCAGCTTCTCGGCGGCCGCCGGATCCACCTCGCGGATGGAGCTCTTGGCCTGGTTGAGGATGTCGCGGGAGCTGGGCACGCTGACCACACCTTTGCGTTGGTTCCGGTTCCTGCAGAAACCCTACTAGAAAGGTCAACATTCCCGCCCCCGCCGGGGCGGGGTCGCCCTTGGGGCCCGGCCGGCCTGTCCTAGGGTCCGCCGCCATGGAGCTCACCGAGGCGCTGCGTCGCCGCCGCATGGTGCGCAGTTTCGAGGACCGCTCTATCCCCGCAGCCGTTCTGGACGGGGTGCTCGACGCCGCTTTCCGGGCCCCCTCGGCCGGCTTCTCCCAGGGCACCGAGCTCGTCGTGCTCGAGGGCGCCCAGGAGACGGCCGGCTTCTGGGCCGCGGTCACCGAGGAGGACTGGCGCCTCGCCCACCCCCGCCATCAGGCCACCAGGCGGGCCCCGGTGGTGGTGGTGCCCCTGGCCGACCCCGACGCCTACCTCCGGCGCTACTCCGAGCCGGACAAGGCCGGGTCGGGCCTGGGCTCGGCGCCAGACAAATGGCCCGTGCCGTACTGGCAGATCGACACCGCCTTCGCCGTCATGGCCATGCTCCTGGCGGCGGCCGATCGCGGGCTGGGCGCCCTGTTCATGGGCATCTTCCGGGGGGAGGCCGACCTGCGGCGCCGGCTGCGGGTGCCGGCCCGGCTGCAGTTGATCGGGGCGGTGGTGCTGGGCTGGCCGGCGCCCGACGACGTCCCGTCGGCGTCGGTCGCCCGCGGTCGGCGTCCGCGGGCCGAGGTGCTGCACCGCGGCTCCTACGGCCCGGACTCCCCCGGCTGATCTCAGCCGGGCGGGGCCTCGCCGGCGCCGACCACCAACGGAAGCAGCTCCGATATCGGGCCCCGCAGCACGGCGTCGGCAAGGTCGTCGAGGTCGGTCGGCTCCTGGTTGATGATCACGATGCGGGCCCCGTTGCGCTGGGCGATCGGCACCAGGGCGGCCGCCGGGTACACCCCGAGCGTCGATCCGACGGCCAGCATCAGATCACAGCCCAGGGCGAGCATCTGGGCCCGCGCCAGATCCTCGCGGTCGAGGGACTGGCCGAAGCTGACGGTGGCCGACTTGAGGATGCCTCCGCAGGGGCCTGCCTCCCCCTCGGCCAGGCAGGAGGGATCGTCCTCGCCGGCGGCGACCCGGGCAAGGGTCTCCTCCATGGGGCGGCGGTCGCCGCAGGACCAGCACACGGTGGAGTGCATGGTCCCGTGGATCTCGACCACCCGGTCCGGGTCCGATCCCGCCGCCAGGTGCAGCCCGTCGATGTTCTGGGTGACGATCCCGTAGAGGCGGCCCTGACGCTCGAGCTCCACCAGGGCGAGATGGCCCGGGTTGGGCTTGGCCTCCCACACCGGATGGCTCCGCCGGTTGCGCCAGGCCGCCCGGCGCACCTCGGGGTCCTCGAGATAGTGGGACAGCGTGGCCATGCGCTCGGCGCCCGGGTTCCTGGTCCACACCCCATTGGGGCCGCGGAAGTCGGGGATGCCCGAGTCGGTCGAGATGCCCGCCCCGGTGAGGGCCACCACCCGCCGGGCCTGCTGGACCCAGTCCCTCACCTCTTCCCAGCCGTTCGTCTGCGTGCCCGACACCTGCCCCGCTCACCTCCCCGGTCTGAAGGGCCCCAGCATCGCGCCGGGCCTTGCCCTGATCGACAAGACATGAAATACTATGAAAATGAATGAAAGGGAGCCAGCAAGAGGGCAGCTGACGGCAAGGGCTTTGGTCGTCGGAAGCGAGCTGAAGGACGACCGCCGGGCCGGGGGCAGTGGGGGTCCCGACCACGGCCAGGGCGCCGGCTCACCGAGGCAGCGGGCCACCGGTGTCAGCAGCGGCGCCGCCGACCGCCGGGCCGCCGCCAGGGCGGCCGAGGCCCGCTTCGGGTCGGCCCGGGGCCGGGTGGCCGAGGCCCTCGAGGGCGACTGCGTCCGGGTGAGGCCGTGGCCGGATCCAGCCGCCGACCTGGCCGGCCACGACAGCCGGTCCTGGTACGTCGAGACGTTCTGGACGGGGATCCTCGGGCCCTCGACCGTCCTTCTGGCCCGCCGGCTGGCCGGCCTGCTCGAACGGCATCCCGCCGGGGTCGACGTGCCTGCCGTCGACCTGGCGCGGGCTCTGGGCCTGGCCTATGTGGGCGGCCGCCACAACGCCCTCGCCCGCGCCCTCGGCCGGGCGGTGATGTTCAACGTGGCGACGGTGGCCGGCGGGGGCGAGCTGCAGGTGAGGCGCCGACTTCCCAGCCTCCCCCGCCGACAGCTCCTGCGCCTGCCGGCCAGCCTCCGCGACGAGCACCTGGCCTGGGAGCGGGCCCAGGCCGCCCCCGACGGGCTGGCCGCCATGCGCCGACGGGCCCGCCAGCTGGCCATGAGCCTGACCGAGCTGGGCGAGGACGAGTCCACCGTGGAGGCGCAGCTGGTGCGGTGGCGCTACCACCCCGCCCTGGCCCACGAGTCGGCCCGGTGGGCCAGCGTCCAGAGACAGCAGGTCGAGCGGCCGGCCGGCGCCGCTTCCACGACGCCGGCCGCCGCTGCCCCCCGATCAGGAACCGGTGCGGTACCGGTCTCTTAGCAGGCGCTTGTAGATCTTCCCGTTGTCCTGCCGGGGAAGGGTGTCGATGAAGTCGACCGAGCGCGGGCACTTGAAGCGGGCCAGCTTCTGGCGGCAGAACTCCACCAGCTCGGTGGCCAGCTCGGGGGTGGGCTCGACACCCTCCTTGAGCTCGACCACCGCCTTGACCTCCTCACCCCATTCGTCGTTGGGCACGCCGATCGTGGCCACGTCGCCCACAGCCGGGTGGGTCAGCAGCACGGCGTCGACCTCGGCCGGGTAGATGTTGACCCCGCCGGAAATGATGAGGTTGGCGGTGCGGTCGGTCAGGTACAGGTAGCCGTCGTCGTCCACATAGCCGACGTCGCCAAGGGTGAAGTAGTTGCCCCGGTAGGCCGACGACGTCTTGTCCTCGTCCTTGTAGTACTGGAAACGTCCGGCGTCGGGGGCCTTCAGGAAGACCAGCCCCACCTCGTTGGTTGGCAAGGGGTTGCCCTCGTCGTCGCCGATCTTGACGTGGTCGGGCGGGTTGACCTTGCCCACCGTGCCCGGCCGCTCCAGCCAGGTCGCCGAGTCCACCGACGTCCCCGCCCCCTCGGTGGCGGCGTAGTACTCGAACACGATCGGGCCCAACCAGTCGATGAGGGCCTTCTTGACCGGCACCGGGCACGGGGCGGCCCCGTGCAGCACATGGCGGAGGGAGGACAGGTCGTACTTGGCCCGGACGTCCTCGGGCAGCGACAGCAGCCGGTGGAACATGGTCGGGACCATGTGGGTGTGGGTGACGCGGTGCTCGGCGATGAGCCGCAGCGTCTCCTCGGCATCCCACGCCCCCATCAGGACCACCCCGACGCCGTTGGACAGCGGCGAGGACAGCGAGAAGGCGAGCGGGGCGGCGTGGTAGAGAGGCCCGGTGCACAGGTGCATGTCCTCGCCCGGCTTGTAGCCGTAGGGGTTGAGGCCGGCCATGACCGCCGTGATGCGGGTGGCCGCCGGCCGGTGCACGCCCTTGGGCCGCCCGGTCGTGCCCGACGTGTAGAGCATGGTCCCGCCCAGGCTCGGATCCTCGATGTCATCGTCGGCCTCGGTCGCCAGGGACTCCTCGTAGGACTCGAAGCCCTCGATGGGCCCTCCCACCGCCAGGCGCACGATGCAGGTGGGCACGTCGCGCACCGCCCCCGACGCCATCTCCGCCAGCGGGGCCTCGGCGATCAGGGCCTTGGCCTCGCAGTCGCCCACGATGTAGGCCGCCTCGTCCCCGGTCAGGTGCCAGTTGATCGGGGTCAGGCGCAGGCCGGCCCGCTGGCAGGCCGCCACCGTCTCTGGGAAGGCGGGGACGTTCCCGCAGATCAGGGCGACGCTGTCACCGGCCTGCACGCCCCGCCGGCGCAGGGCCCGCACCAGCCGGTTGGCGTTGGAGTTGAGCTCGGCGAAGGTCCGGTCTCCGCCCCCGGAGATGATGGCGGTCTTGTCCGGCTGCTCCTTGGCCCAGTAGGCCGGGATCATCCCCTTCATGGCCGCTTCCTGCCTCGGGGTGAGCTCGGGCGCGTCGCCGCCGGCAGCGGCGGCCCCGCCCTGGGCCCGGGTATCAGTCATGCTCCCTCCCCTGCTGCGGCCGGGGCCTTGCGGGTGGCCTCGGCGTCGGGCTCCTTGGGCAGGTCGAGCACGCGCTCGCCCACGATGTTGCGCTGGACCTGGGCCGTCCCGCCCCAGATGGTCACCGACCGGGTGGACAGGAAGTTGGCCTGCCACTTGTCGGGGCGGTAGTCGCCCGGCTCCTGGGGCGGCAGGATCATCGACTCGGCCCCCCTGATGTTGGTCACCTGCTCGGCGAAGCGCTGGGCGTACTCGGACCAGAACATCTTGTTGATCGACGACGCCGGGCCGGGCTCCTTCTTGGCCACCACCTCGGAGAGCAGCCGCAGGCCCTGGAACCTCATGATCTCGCAATGGGTGAAGGCGGAAGCCAGCTGCTGGCGCACCAGCGGGTCGGCGTCGCGCCCCAGCTTCCGGGTCAGCTCGACGGCCTCCCAGAACTGCCTGGTGTACTGGACGTGCTGGGTGGTCGCGTTGCCGCCCCGCTCGTTGCCGAGGGTGGTCATGGTCACCCGCCAGCCGTTGTTGAGGCCGCCGATCACGTTGAACAGCGGGGCGCGGGCCTCGCTGATGAACGTCTCGGTGAAGTGGGCCTGCCCGGTCATCTGCTTGATCGGCCTCAGCTCGAAGCCGTTGGACGTGCCGTCGTCCCTGAACATGGGCGTGAGCACGTAGGAGATGCCCCGGTGCTTGGGGGCGTCAGGGTCGGTGCGGCACAGGCAGAACATCATGTTCGCCGCCTGGGCCCCGGAGGTCCACACCTTCTGCCCGGTGATGACAACCTCGTCGCCGTCGACGACCCCCCTGGTCTTGAGCCCGGCCAGGTCGGAGCCGGCGTCGGGCTCGGAGAAGCCCTGGCAGTAGCGGTCGGTGCCGTCGATGATGCGGGGCAGGAAGTGGGCCTTCTGCTCGTCGGTGCCCCAGACGATGATCGACGGGCCCACCAGCCACTCGCCCATGCCCCGGGTGACCCTGGGCACCCCGGCGCGGGCGAACTCCTCGTTCATCACCGCCACCTCGATGCCGGTCAGGCCCCGCCCGCCGAACTCCCGGGGCCAGGAGACGCACAGGTAGCCCGCCTGGTGGAGCTTGTCGGTCCACTCCTGGATGCCCGGGACGTCGCCGAAGCTGGCCCGCTCGGCGTCCACCCCCATCAGCTCCTCGGGCCGGTTGGCCTCCAACCACTGGCGCAGCTCGTCGCGGAACCTCGCCGCCGACGGGCCCAGCTCGATCTCCATGCCCATTCCCTCAGGCCTCCTGGTCCGGCTCGAACAGCGGGAGCCGCCGACCGTCGGAGAGCTCCTCCCAGGTCACCCGGACCGCCATGCCCACCTCCACCTTGTCCGGCGGGCAGTTCACAACATTGGACATGACCCTGGCCCCTTCCTCCAGGTCGACCAGCGCTACCACGTACCGGTCGCCCAGGACCGGGTTGGGCCGGTGCTCGACGGTGAAGGTGTAGATGCGCCCCTTGCCGGTCGCCGGCCGCCACTCGAGGCCGTCGCCCAGGCAGCCGGGGCAGACCTCGCGGGGGTAGAACACCGGCACCTGGCAGTTCCGGCACCACTGCAGGACCAGCTCGCCCCGCCTGGTGGCGTCCCAGAACGGCTCGGTGGTCGGGGTGACCGGCGGCTCCATCCGGGTGGGCCGGCGCTCCTCGGTGCGGCCTTCGGTGGTGGTCATGACAGGGTGGCCTCCGTGCCCAGAACGAGGGTCGACATGCAGGACAGGACCATGCCCGAGCCGTGGGCGACGGCCACCTCGGCCCCCGGCACCTGGCGGGGCCCGCCCTCGCCCCGCAGCTGGCGCACCGCCTCGACGATCAGGAACATCCCGTACATCCCGGGGTGGGTGTAGGACAGCCCGCCGCCGTTGGTGTTCATGGGCAGGCTCCCGCCCGGGGCGGTCGCCCCGTCGGCGGCGAAGCGGCCCCCTTCACCCTTGGGACAGAACCCGAGATCCTCCAGGTGCAGGAGGGCGGTGATGGTGAAGCTGTCGTAGCCCTCGAGCACATCGACGTCGCCGGGCTTGATGCCCGCCATGGCGAAGGCCGATGCCCCCGAAACGACCCCGGGGGTGATGGTGAGATCGGGCATCTGGCTGATCATGGAGTGGTCGTGACAGGTGCCCGCCCCGAGCACGTACACCGGCGGATTCTTGAGGGTGCGGGCCCGCTCGGCGCTGGTCATGACGAAGGCGCCGGCGCCGTCGGTGACCAGACAGCAGTCCAGCAGGTGCAGGGGCGAGGTCTGCATCGGTGAGGCCAGCACGTCCTCCACCGTTATCGGCTCCTGATAGCGGGCCTTGGGGTTCATGGTCGCCCACTGCCTGGTGCTGACGGCGATCTCCGCCAGCTGCTCGGCGGTGGTGCCGTACTGGGCCATGTGTCTGGTGGCGGCCATGGCGTAGGGCCCCATCGGCATGCGCAGCCCGTAGGGCATCTCCCATTCGGCCGCTGGGTTGGCGCCGCCCATGTCGGGCCGCCTGAAGCCGCCCCGGCGCCGGCCCCGGTCGCTGCGGGGAGTGGAGGCGTAGACGCTGATCACCACGTCGCACAGGCCGGCGGCGATGGCGGCGGCGGCGTGCTCGGCGTGGACCTCGAAGCTCGATCCCCCCGTGCTGGTGGAATCGGTGAACCGGGGGTGGATGCCGAGGTACTCGGCCAGCCCCATGGACGACTGGGCGTGGCACACCCCGTCGACGTCGGAGAGCTGCAGGCCGGCGTCCTCGAGCGCGAGCCGGATCATCTCGGCCTCGAGGCGCCTCCCGTGTAGTGACAGCTCGCCCGTGGGGGAGGCGTCGTCCGCCACCCCGACGATCGCCGCTGCTCCTCTGAGACTCAACCCTTCGACCCCCTAACTGTTTAAGTGTTGCACTAGTTACGGCGGATGGGGTCGCGCTGTCAACCGGAGGGGCCGGGGCGCGGGCTGCGGGGCCATGGGCCCGGCGCCGGAGCCGGCGGGCGGGCCGGGGCCGTCAGGCCATGGCGGAGCCCAGCTCGATGAGGGTCCGGACCCCGAACCCGGTCCCGCCCCGCACCAGGTAGCCGTCGTCGGATTCGGCCCGGGCCGGACCGGCGATGTCCAGGTGGGCCCACGGAACCTCGCCCACGAACTCCTTGAGGAACAGCCCGGCCACCAGCGCCCCGGCCTGGCCGGCGGCGCCGATGTTCTTGATGTCGGCCACCTCCGAGTCGATGTCCCGGCGGTACTCCTGGGGCAGGGGCAGGCGCCACACCCCCTCGCCGGCCCGGGCGGCGGCCGCCTCCACCTGGGCGGCCAGCTGGTCGTCGTTGCCCATGAGACCGGCCACCCGGCGGCCGAGGGCGACCACACAGGCGCCGGTGAGCGTGGCCAGGTCGACGATGGCGTCCGGTCCCGCCTCCACCGCCAGGGACAGCCCGTCGGCCAGCACCAGGCGGCCCTCGGCGTCGGTGTTGAGGACCTCGATGGTCTTGCCGTTGCGGGCCCGCAGCACGTCGCCGGGCTTGATGGCCCGCCCGCCAGGCATGTTCTCGGTGAGGGGCATCAGGGCGAGGATGTTGACCCCGATGCCGAGGTCGGCCACCGCCGCCGTGGCCGCCAGGACGGCCGCCGCCCCGCTCATGTCGGTCTTCATGGTCATCATTCCCTCCGCCGTCTTGAGCGACAGTCCGCCGGAGTCGAAGGTGATGCCCTTCCCGACCAAGGCCAGGGTGCGGGCGGCGCCCGCCTGGCGGCGCAGGCGGACCAGCCGGGCCGGTTCGGCGGAGCCCCGGGCCACCCCGGCCAGGCCCCCGAGCCGCTCGGCGTCGATGGCGTCCTCGTCGAGGACCTCGATCTCGAGGCCCGACTCCGCCGCCACCGCGGCGGCCACCTCGGCGAAGCGGGACGGGGTCATGTTCCCCGGCGGCTCGTTGACCAGGTCGCGGGCCAGGGCGACGGCCTTGGCGACCCTCGCCCCCCGCTGGAGGCGGGCGGCCGAGTCCTTGGCCGCCGTGCCCACCAGGGTGAAGCGGGACAGCCGGCCCTCATCGGTGGCCGGCGCCTTGTGCACGTCGTAGCGGTAGGAGGCCAGCGCCGCTCCCTCGGCGACCGCCTGGGCCACGTCGCCGGCGTCGAGATGGGCCGGCGGGCGTCCGGGCACGAAGGCGGCCGACGCCGCCCGGCCGGCGGCCCGCACCACGGCCGCCGCCGCTCTCCGGTAGGTGTCGAGGGTGGCCTCGGCCGCCTTTCCCAGACCGACCACCACCACCGGCCGCCCGTCGGCGCCGGGCAGCACCTCGGTCTGTCCCACCTTGCCCTCGAACCGCCTCCGGCCCAGGTAATCGGCGTCCACCGCCACCCCGGCGACCGTCCTCGCCCCCTTCGGGCCCTGGTTGGCCGCCACCGCCACCAGGTCGGCCCCGGCGGGGGGCCGGGCGGCGGCGTCGAAGATCAGGGCATCGGGCATGGGCGGGGCACCTTTCGCTGGCTCGGTCAGAAGGGTTCAGGGGCTCGAGACGTCGCGGGAGAGCAGGGACTGGCCCTCCTGCCATCGGGCCAGGGCCCACAGCAGGTCGGAGAGCCGGTTGAGGTAGACGGGCACCGACGAGCCGTCCAGCTCCACCCCCAGCACCCGGCGCTCGGCCCGGCGCACCACCGTGCGGGCGTGGTCGAGGGCGGCCGCCACCGGGTCCCCGCCGGGCACCACGAACTCGGCCGGCATGGCGAAGCGGGTGAGCAGGTCGTCGATCCGGTGCTCGAGCTCGGCCACCATGTCGGCGGTGACCAGGCTGCGACCGGGCTCGAGCTTGGCCCGGTTGGCCGGGGCGGTGGCCACCTCCGCCATGGTCACGTAGAGGCCCCGCTCCAGCTCGACCAGCACCGCGTCCAGCTGGGGGTTGTCGGTCGCCGCCCGGGCCAGCCCGATGGCGGCCTGGGCCTCGTCGATGTCGCCGTTGGCCTCGATCACGGCGCTGTCCTTGCGGGCCCGGCCCCCGAAGAGCAGACCGGTGGTCCCGTCGTCCCCGGTGCGGGTGTAGATGCGGGGCGCTCGCTCCGACCGCTCGGGCATGGAGCGGCAATCTAACGGGCCGATAAAGGAGAAATGGGCCCGCCACCGGCGTGGGTAGCCTGGGTCGCCTGATGGACCGCTACCTCGAGGCCGCCCGCCAGCGCGTCGTCGTCTTCGACGGGGCGTCGGGAACCAGCCTGCAGGCGGCCAACCTGTCCGCCGACGACTTCGGCGGCCCGGAGCTGGAGGGCTGCAACGAGGTCCTGGTCGAGACCAGGCCCGAGGTCGCCGCCGCCGTCCACGCCGGCTTCCTCGACGTTGGGGTCGACGTCATCGAGACCCACACCTTCGGGGCCTTCTCGGTCGTCCTGGCCGAGTACGGAATCGCCGAGCGGGCCTACCAGCTGAACCTCGCCGCCGCCCGCCTGGCCCGCGAGGTCGCGTCCGGCTACTCCACCCCGGACCGCCCCCGCTGGGTGGCCGGCTCGATGGGACCGGGCACCAAGCTCCCGTCGCTGGGCCACATCAGCTTCGCCGACCTGAGGGACGCCTACGAGGAGCAGGCCCGGGGGCTGCTGGACGGCGGGGTCGACCTGCTGCTGGTGGAGACCCAGTACGACCTGCTGGCGGCCAAGGCCGGCCTGCTGGCCTGCCGGAGGGCCATGCAGGCGACCGGGCGCCAGGTCCCCCTGCAGGTGCAGGTGACCATGGAGACGACGGGCCGGATGCTCGTCGGCTCGGAGATCGGGGCGGCCCTGACCGCCCTCAGCGCCATGCGCCCCGACGTCATCGGGCTCAACTGCGCCACCGGGCCGAGGGAGATGGGCGAGCACCTGCGCTACCTGTCCCGCCACTCGCCGGTGCCGATCTCCTGCCTGCCCAACGCCGGCCTCCCCTCGGTCGTGGACGGCCGCACCCACTACGACCTCACCCCCGAGCAGCTGGCCGAGCACCATGCCGGGTTCATCACCGAGCTCGGGGTGACGGTTGTGGGAGGGTGCTGCGGCACCACGCCGGACCACCTGCGGGCGGTGGTCGAGGCCTGCCGCCACCTCGAGCCGGCGCGGCGTCAGGTGGTGGCGGATCCGGGGGTGGCATCCATCTACAGCCACACGCCCTACGACCAGTCCCCCTCGGTGCTGATCGTGGGCGAGCGGGCCAACACCAACGGCTCCAAGCAGTTCAAGCAGGCCCTGCTGAACGGCGACTGGGACACGTGCGTCGCCCTCGCCCGCGACCAGGTCAGGGAGGGCGCCCACGTCCTCGACCTGTGCGTGGACTACACCGGACGGGACGGCACCGCCGACATGGACGCCGTGGCCCGCCGGTGGGCCACCGAGGCCACCGCTCCGATCATGCTCGACTCGACCGAGCCCCAGGTGGTCGAGGCCGGCCTGCAGTGGATCGGCGGCAAGCCCCTGCTCAACTCGGCCAACCTCGAGGAGGGCGAGGCGCCGGGCCAGCGCTTCGACCGGGTGATGTCGATGGCCCGCGACTACGGCTGCGCCGTGGTCTGCATGTGCATCGACGAGACCGGCCAGGCCCGCACCGCCGAGCGCAAGCTGGAGATCGCCCGCCGGATACGGGACATCGCCGTCGAGCGCTACGGGCTCGACCCGGCCGACCTGTTCTTCGACACCAACACCCTCACCATCACCACCGGCATGGAGGAGAGCCGGCGGGACGCCCTCGAGACCATTGAGGGCATCCGCGCCATCAAGACCGAGCTGGCCGGGGTCCACACCAGCCTGGGGGTGTCGAACGTCTCCTTCGGCCTCAAGCCCGCCGCCAGGCACGTCCTCAACTCGGTGTTCCTGCACGAGGCCCAGCAGGCCGGCCTCGACGCCGCCATGGTCAACCCGGCGCGGATCATGCCGCTCAACCGCATCGACCCCGCCCACGTGGAGATCTGCCTCGACCTCATATACGACCGCCGGCGGGAGGGCTACGACCCCCTGGCCGAGCTGCTGGCCGCCTTCGAGGACGTCACCTCCGCCGCCGCCGAGCGAGAGGATCGCAGCTCGTGGCCGGTGGAGGAGCGCCTCAAGGCCCGCATCATCGACGGCGACCGCAACGGACTGGAGGCCGACCTCGACCAGGCCCTGGCCGAGGGCCGGGCGGCGCTGGACATCGTCAACGACGTCCTTCTCGACGGCATGAAGGTGGTGGGCGAGCTGTTCGGGTCCGGGCGCATGCAGCTGCCCTTCGTGCTGCAGTCGGCCGAGACCATGAAGTCGGCGGTGGCCTACCTCGAGCCCCACATGGAGCGGGCCGAGTCAGGGGGCAAGGGCCGGATCGTGCTGGCGACGGTGAAGGGCGACGTCCACGACATCGGCAAGAACCTGGTCGACATCATCCTCACCAACAACGGCTACGAGGTGCACAACCTCGGCATCAAGGTGCCCCTCGAGGACATGGTGGCCAAGGCGGACGAGGTCGGCGCCGACGCCATCGGCATGAGCGGACTGCTGGTCAAGAGCACCCTGATCATGAGGGAGAACCTCGAGGAGCTCAACCGCCGCGGCCTGTCCGGCACCCCGGTCCTGCTCGGCGGCGCCGCCCTCACCCGCTCCTATGTCGAGCGCGACCTCCGGTCGGTCTACGAGGGGCGCGTCTTCTACGGGCGCGACGCCTTCGAGGGCCTGCGCACCATGGACCGGCTCATGGAGCTCAAGCGCAGCGGCGAGGACGACGCCGACTTCGGGCGCAAGCTGACCGAGCGGATCATGCCGGAGCGCAAGAGCGAACAGGACGCCGCCAGGGCCGTGGCCGTGGAGGACCTGCCGGCTCGCAGCCCCGAGGTGGCCGCCGACAACCCGGTGTTCCCGCCGCCGTTCGTCGGGGCCCGGGTCGTGAGGGGTATCGCCATCGACGACATCGCCGCCTACCTCAACGAGACCGCCCTGTTCCGCAACCAGTGGCAGTACCGGCCCGACAAGGACGCCGGCGAGAGCGACGAGGAGTTCCGGGTCCGGGTGCGCGCCGTGCTGCGCCAGGAGCTGGACAAGGCCAAGGCCTCCGGCGTGCTGGTCCCCCAGGTCGCCTACGGCTACTTCGCCGTCAACGCCGAGGGCGACGACCTGGTGGTGTGGAAGGACGAGACCCGCACCGCCGAGCGGCTGCGCTTCTCCTTCCCTCGCCAGCGCCACGAGCCGTTCCTGTGCATCGCCGACTTCTTCCGCTCCGCCGACTCGGGCGAGGAGGACTGGGCCGCCTTCCACCTGGTGACGATGGGGCCCAAGGTGTCGGAGGAGACCGCCCGGCTCTTCGCCGCCAACCGCTACCTCGACTACGTCCACCTGCACGGGCTGGGCGTGGAGATGGCCGAGGCTCTGGCCGAGTACTGGCACCGCCGCATCCGCGAGGAGTGGGGGTTCGCCGGCGAGGACGGGCCCAGCCTGGGCGGACTGTTCCGTCAGCAGTACCGGGGCGGCCGCTACTCGTGGGGCTATCCGGCCTGCCCCGACCTCGAGGACAATGCCAGGGTGGCCGAGCTGCTCGAGGCCGAACGCATCGGGGTCGAGGTGAGCGAGGGCTTCCAGCTCCACCCCGAGCAGTCGACCCTGGCCATCATCTGCCACCACCCTCAGGCCAAGTACTTCGTCGCCCGCTGAGCGCCCCGCAGGCAGGCGGGCCTCCCCGGCTCCCCCGGGCCGGCCGGCAGGCAGGGTGGGCCCGGCGGCACCAATCAGGTCTTGGCGGCGTACTCCCGGTGCACCGCCTGGCGGTGCCGGCCCAGCACCTTGGCTATCTCGGCCCAGTTCCAGCCCCGCTGGCGGGCATTGCGCACCTGGGTCTCCTCCCAGCGGTCCACCAACCCCCGCAGCACCCGGACCGCCCCCAGTCCGAGCTCCGGGTCACTGGCGACCGCCTGCTGTACCAGCGTCATGGGGTCCTGATCCATCGGCGTCTCCCCCTGCTCGCCCCCGCGCCCCAGCGGCACCGGGGAATGCTGGCACGATCAGGACACGGCCACCAACGAGTGGTCGGCCCGGTTGAGGGAGAGGGGACCGTCCTCGGTGGCCACCACGATGTCCTCCAACCTGGCCCCGAAGCGCCCGGCGAGGTAGATGCCCGGCTCCACCGAGAAGGCATGCCCCGCCCGCAGCGGGTCGGAGTTGCCGGCGACCAGGTACGGATCCTCGTGCTCCTCGAGGCCGATGCCGTGGCCGGTGCGGTGGATGAAGTTCTCGCCGAATCCGCCTTCCTCGATCAACGCCCGGGCGGCCCGGTCGACGTCCTCGCAGGCGGTTCCGACGGTCGCCGCCCGCACCGCCGCGTCCTGGGCCGACTGCAGGAGGGCGTAGAGGTCGAGCATCTCGGTGGTGGGCTCGCCGGCGACCACCGTCCGGGTGATGTCGGAGCAGTAGCCGGGGCCGCCGTCGACGCTGAGCACCCCGCCGAAGTCGCAGACCACCATGTCGCCCGCCTCGATGACCCGCCGGCCGGGCTCGTGGTGGGGGCTGGCCGAGTTGGGGCCGCTCCCCACGATGGCGAAGTTGACCCTGGCGGTTCCCTCCGCCCGCAGCCGGGCGCTGATGTCGCGCGACACCTCGGCCTCGGTGCGCCCCACCAGGGGAATCTCGCCCCCCTGCAGCTGGGCCGCCACCCGGTCGGCCGCCTCCGCCGCCGCCAGCAGACAGGCGACCTCGGCGTCGTCCTTCACCGCCCGCAGGGGACCGGTTATGAGGGACGCCCTGGACCAGCGGGCCGAGGGGACGGCCGACTGCAGGCCGAGCAGGAAGACCGACCAGGCCCGATCGGAGATGGCCAGGTGGGACGCCCCTTGGACCATGTCGGCCACGATGGCCACCGGGTCCTCCGTCTCCGCCCACGGCCGGAGGGCGAACAGGGTGGCGTCGTGATCCACCCTGGGCGCCTCCAGCCGGGGAACCACCAGGCTGGCGTCGCCGGTCGCCGGCAGGACCAGCATGGTGAGGCGCTCCAGCGGCATGGCCTCGTAGCCCGTGAGCCAAGGCAGGTCGGCCCCCAGCGACAGCAGCAGGGCGTCGACCCCGGCCTCCTGCAGGCCCCGGCGCACGCGGTCCATGCGCCCGGCGCGGGCGGCCGAGCTCACCCCGCCACCGCCGGCACGCCGGTTGCCGCCGCCCCTGCCGCCGCCCGGGCGTGGTAGCTCGACCTGGTGAGCGGCGACGCCTGCACGTGGGCGAAGCCCAGGCCGGCGGCGTCAGCGGCCAGGGCCTCGAACTCGGCCGGCTCCCACCACCGCTCGACCGGCAGGTGGGCCGCCGATGGGCGCAGGTACTGACCGATGGTCACGATGTCCACCCCCACCGCCCGCAGGTCGACCAGGGCCGAGCGCACCTCGTCGGCCGTCTCGCCCAGCCCGAGCATGACCCCGGACTTGGTGGTCAGTCCGGCCGCCTTGGCCCGGGCCAGCACGGCCAGGCTGCGGGCGTAGGACGCCGATGGACGCACCGCCCGCTGGAGGCGGGCCACCGTCTCGAGGTTGTGGTTGAGGATGTCGGGCCGGGCCCCGAAGACCGCCTCCAGCGCCTCCGGGTCGCCCTTGCAGTCCGGTATCAGCACCTCGACCGCCGTGGCCGGGCAGGCCCAGCGGATGGATGCGATGGTGGCGGCGAAGGCGGAGGCCCCGCCGTCGGCGAGATCGTCGCGGGCCACCGCTGTCACCACGGCGTGGGCCAGGCCCATGCGCCGCACCGCCTCGGCCACCCGCTCCGGCTCGGCCGGGTCAGGCGGAGCCGGCTTCCTGGTGTCGACCAGGCAGAAGCCGCACGCCCGGGTGCAGCGGTCGCCGTTGATCATGAACGTGGCGGTGCCGTCGGCCCAGCACTCGTAGATGTTGGGGCAGCCGGCCTCCTCGCACACCGTCACCAGGTCCAGGGCCCGCATGGTCGAGCGCAGCGACCGGTAGGCCGGGCCCATGTCGGCCTTCACCCGCAGCCACTCCGGCTTCCTCTCCCCCACCGTGAGGCCGGGCCGCGACGAGCGGCGAGGGGGGGCATCCCAGGCCACCTGGGCCGAGTCGGCCGGGCCCCAGCGTCGCTCGGCCAGACCGGAGACGACCGCCACGACGTCGGCCATGGAGGCGCGCACCCCTTCGGCCGCCAGCGAGGTGACCGGCTTGTCGGCGATGCCGCACGGCACGATGTGGCCGAACATCGCCATGTCCGGGTCCACGTTCAGGGCGAAGCCGTGCATGGTCCGGCCCCGGCTCACCCGAACCCCGATGGCGCAGATCTTGCGGGCCCGGCTGCCCACCCAGACGCCCGGGTAGCCCTCGAGGCGCCGGCCTTCCACCCCGAAGGCGGACAGGGCGTCGATCACCAGCTGCTCGATGCCGTGCACGTGGGCCGGCACCGACCCCGCCGCCGTGGGCACCGAAAGGATGGGATAGCCGACCAGCTGGCCCGGGCCGTGGTAGGTCACGTCACCGCCGCGGTTGGTGCGCACCAGCTCGGCTCCCACCGAGGCCGGGTCGACCAGGACGTTGGCCGGATCGGCGCGCACGCCCAGGGTGTAGACGGGGTGGTGCTCCTGCAGGAGCAGGTAGTCGCGCCCGGACCGGAACAGCCCCTGCTGCAGGGCCAGGGCGTCGCGGTAGCGGACCCGGCCCAGCCAGCGGATCTGCAACGGCGCCGGCAGGACGATCAGAGCTCCTGGGTCCAGTCGCGGCTCTCGATCACCTGCCGGCACCGGGCGAGGAAGGCCGAGGCGTAGGCGCCGTCGATCGCCCGGTGGTCGAACGAGAGCGCCAGGTTGCCCACCGGGTGGATGGCTATGCCCTCGCTGCCGTCGGGCAGATCCACCACCACCGGGCGGCGCTTGACCCCGTCGGTGGACAGGATCGCCACCTGGGGCTGGTTGATGATCGGGACTGTCAGGAGGGTCCCGTAGGGGCCGGGGTTGGTGATGGTGAAGGTGCCCCCGGCGATGTCGTCGGCGGTCAGCCGCTTGGTCCGGGCCCGGTCGGCCAGCTCGTACACCTCGCGGGCGATGGCCCGCAGCCGCTTGCCGTCGGCATCGCGCACGACAGGCACGATCAGGCCCTGGAAGTCGAGGTCGACGGCTATGCCGAGGTGGACCCGATGGTGCACCACCAGCTCGTCGGCGCCGACCGAGGCGTTCAGGTACGGGAACTCGGCCAGGGCGTCGATCACCGCCCGGGCCACGAAGGGCAGGTAGGTGAGCCCGAAGCCCTCCGCCTGGCGGAACTGCTCCTTGACCGCCGACCGGGCCGCCTCCACCCGGTGGAAGTCCACCTCGACGGCGGTGAGGGTGTGGGCCGAGGTGGCCTTGGAGCGCACCATGTGCTCGGCGGTGCGGCGCCGGATGTTGGAGAAGGGGACGACCTCGTCCTCTCCCGAGCGCGCAACGGCCTGGGCCTGGGGCGCAGCCGGGGCCTGGGGCGCAGCCGGGGCCTGGGCCGGCGGGGTGGGCGCCGGGCGCGCTGCCGGGGCCGGCGCGGGAGCGGCGGGGCGCCCGCCGTTGGCCTGGGCCCCCCGCCCCTCCACCACCGCCAGCACGTCGGCCCTGGTGATCCGGCCGGCGTTGCCGGTCCCCCGGATGGATGAGGGGTCGAGGTTGTGCTCGGCGATGAGCCGGCGCACGACCGGCGACAACACCCTCGAGGCGTCGCCTCCCTCCCCCTCAGCCGCCGGGGCCTGGGCCACCGGCTCGGGCTGGGCCGGGGCCGGGGCGCTCGGGGCCGGGGCCGGGGCGCTCGGGGCCGGGGCCTGGGCCACCGGCTCGGGCTGGGACGGGGCCGGCTCAGGTGCGGGCTGGGCCGGGGGCGGGGCGGGAGCGGCCTCGGGCGAGGCGGTGGTCTCGGAGTCACCCTGGACCATCTCGGCCGGGGTGCCGGCCGCGGGCTGCTCGGTGGGGCGGGTCGGGGCGCCGGCGCCGTCCCCCCCGGCCGGCTGGGGGCTGACCACGGCCAGCCTGGTGCCCACGTCGACGGTGGCTCCCTCCTCCACCAGGATTTCGGTGACGTAGCCCGACACCGGCGAGGGCACCTCGGAGTCCACCTTGTCCGTGGAGACCTCGAAGAGGATCTCGTCCTCGCTGACCGGATCGCCCACCGACTTGGCCCACCGGGTGATGGTGCCCTCGGTCACGGTCTCGCCCAGCTGGGGCATGGTGATGTCGGCCATCAGCCGTGCAACCCCCTTCCGGCCAGGGAGAGCATCGCCTCGCCGAACGTCTCGGACAGGGTGGGGTGGGGCTGGATGAACTGGGCCACCTCGGTGGCGGTCGCCTCCCAGTTGACCGACAGGTAGGCCTGCCCCAGCTGCTCGGTGACCCAGGGCCCGACCATGTGGACCCCAATGACCTGGCCGGCCCCCCCGTCGGGGCCCTTGGCCGCCACGATCTTCACCATGCCCTCCGCCTCCCCGAGGATCATGGCCCGGCCGTTGTGCCCGTAGGGCATCTTCTTGGTCACCACGTCGTAGCCCGCGTCACGCGCCTCCTGCTCGGACAGGCCGACGAAGGCCACCTCGGGATGGCAGTAGATGCACATGGGGACCCGCGAGTAGTCCACCGGAAGGGCCGGCTCGCCCAGGATGTCCCTGATCACGAGGATCCCCTCGGCGAAGCCGACGTGGGCCAGCTGCGGATGAATGCCCGATCCCATGGCGATGAGGTCTCCCACGGCGTAGACACCGTCGACCCCGGTGCGGCAGCGCTCGTCGACGACCACGAAGCCGCGCTGGTCCACCTCAACACCGGTTCCCTCGCCGAGCAGCCCGTCGCTGAGTGGCCGGCGTCCCACCGACACCACCACGGTGTCCACCGCGACGCTCTGTCCGTCGCCGAACTGCACCGTGGTGCCGGCGCCGTCGCCTTCGGGCTTGTGGCCGGTGACCGGCACTCCGGTGTGCACGTCGATGCCCCGGCGCTTGAACGAGCGCAACACCACCTCGGCGACCTCGCTGTCGCAGCCGGGCAGGATCTTGGGCAGGGCCTCGAGCACGGTCACCTGTACCCCGAGGTCCGACAGCATCGAGGCGAACTCGCAGCCGATCGCCCCTCCCCCGATGACGGCGGCGGTGCCCGGCAGGGCGTCGAGGGCCAGCAGCTCGTCCGAGGTGATCACCGTCCGACCGTCGATGTCGAAGCCGGGGATGGTCCGGGGCACCGAGCCGGCGGCGAGGATGACGTGGCTGCCGACCAACTCGGTGCCGTCGTCGACCCGGACCACCCCGTCGGCGTCGAGACGCCCGGTGCCCTCGACCACCTTGATCTTGCGCGACCGCATGAGGCCCGCCAGGCCCTTCCAGAGCCCGTCCACCACCTTCTGTTTGCGGGCCTGGCTGGTGGCGAAGTCCACGCTGGGCTGGGAGGCCACCACCCCGAACTCCTTGGCCCCGGCGACCGTACGGTGCACGGCGGCGGTCTCGAGGAACTCCTTGGCCGGTATGCAGCCCCGGTGCAGGCAGGTGCCCCCGACCCGGTCCTTCTCGACCACGGCGATCGAGAGCCCGGCGTTGGCTCCGTAGAGGGCGGCGGCGTAGCCGCCCGGGCCCCCGCCCACTATGACGATGTCGAACTCCTCGGCCATCGGCGCCACCTTCCGCTCGCGCCCCCAGACTAAGCCGGGCAGGCAAGCCGGCGGCCACGCCCGGCGGGGCCTGGCCGACCCCGATGGCTCTACCCGAGGCGGAGCGGCACTACTTGGGCTGCATGCGGATGCCGGCGTCCAGGCGGATGCACTCGGCGTTCATGTAGCTGTTGGAGAGCAGCTCGCAGGCCAGGGTGGCGAACTCGCGGGCGTGCCCCAGCCGCTTCGGGAACAGGACCCCGACGGCCAGACGCTCCTTGAACTGTTCGGAGGCGTCGCCGCTGCCGTAGATCGGCGTGTCGATGAGGCCGGGCAGGATGGTGTTGACCCGGATGCCGACGGCGGCGAGGTCCCGCGCCACCGGAAGGGTCATGCCGACGATGCCCCCCTTGGAGGAGGAGTAGGCCGCCTGGCCGATCTGGCCGTCCTCGGCGGCCACCGAGGCGGTGTTGACGATGGCGCCCCGCTCGCCGTCCTCGTCGGGCTCGTTCTGGCTCATGGCGGTGGCGGCGATCCGGATGCAGTTGAAGGTCCCGATCAGGTTCACCTCGATGACCTTCTTGTAGATGTCCAGATCGTGGGCGCTGGAGTACTGGCCGTCCTTGCCGATGGTCCGGGTGGCCCAGCCGATGCCGGCGCAGTTCACCAGCGACTTGAGCGGGCCGAGCTCCTTGGCCGCCTCCACCGCCGCTATGACCTGGTCGGTGTTGGCCACGTCCGTGGCCACGAAGGTGCCCTCCAGCTCCTTGGCCAGGGGCTCGCCCCGGTCGGCCTGGCGGTCGAGGTCGGCGATCACGACCTTGACGCCCCGCTCGGCCAGAAGGCGGGCGGTGGCCTCACCCAGGCCGGAGGCGCCACCGGTTACGACTGCGGACGATCCATTCAGCTCCATGACCGGACACTATTGGAAGCCGTCGCCCGGCCACCAACGGCGCCGGCCCGGTCAGCGGGGCCAGCGCCGGGGCTGGTCGGCGGGGCCGAGGACCTCCGGCCGCCCGGTCCCCCGCCGGGGGGCCTGCTGGGTGGCGGCCTCCACCGCCAGGCGGTCCACCAGGTCGTTCATGGGGTCCGAGCCGTGGCCCTTCACCCAGCGGAAGCTGATCTCGTCCCGCCGGGGCAGGTAGAGCTGAAGGAGGGGGGCCCACAGGTCCTGGTTGGCCACCGGCTTGTTCTGGGAGTTCCGCCAGCCCTTCTGCACCCAGCGCTCGTACCAGCGGTCCCGGAAGCAGTTGACGACGTAGGTGGAGTCCGAGAAGACCTGAACCTCCCCCTCCAGCTCGCCCAGGGCCTCCAGCACGGCGGTGATCTCCATCCTCTGGTTGGTGCTGCGCTGGGCCGGCCCGGCGGCGAAGGGCCCGTCCGGCACCGCCCAGGCCCAGCCGCCCGGACCGGGGTTCCCCAGGCAGGCGCCGTCGGTGTAGACGATCACGGCCACGCCGCAGGATCGCCCACCGGAGTTGTTTTGGGCCAACCGGCCCCGGCGCGAGGATGGTGGGAGTGATATTCGACGGCTTCTCCCACCAGCTGCCCGACACGGACCCGGAGGAGACGGCCGAGTGGCTGGACTCCTTCGACGCGGTGGTCGACGCCCGCGGCAGGGCCCGGGCCCGCTTCCTGCTCATGAAGCTCCTCGAGCGGGCCCGGGCGGCCCAGGTGGGCTTCCCGGCCACGGTCTCGACGCCGTACGTGAACACCATCCCGCCCGACCAGGAGCCGTGGTTCCCGGGCGACGAGTACATGGAACGCCGCATCCGGGCCTACATACGGTGGAACGCGGCGGTGATGGTCACCCGGGCCAACACCCGCTCGCCCGGCATCGGCGGTCACCTGGCCACCTTCGCCAGCTCGGCCTCCCTGTACGAGGTCGGCTTCAACCACTTCTTCCGGGGCAAGGACTCCGGCACCCCCGGCGACCAGGTCTACTTCCAGGGCCATGCCTCCCCCGGGGTCTACGCCCGGGCATTCCTCGAGGGCCGACTGACCGAGGAGCAGCTGGACCACTACCGCCAGGAGATCGGCGGCGCTCTCGAGGGCACCGGCGGGCTGGCGTCCTATCCCCATCCCCGGTCCATGCCGGACTTCTGGGAGTTCCCCACCGTCTCCATGGGTCTGGGCCCGATCAACGCCATCTACCAAGCCCGCTTCAACCGCTACCTGCTCAACCGCCGCATCGCCGACACCTCCCAGGCCCGGGTCTGGGGGTTCCTCGGGGACGGGGAGTGCGACGAGCCCGAAACGCTGGGGGCGCTGTCCCTGGCCGCCCGCGAGCAGCTCGACAACCTGATCTTCGTCGTCAATTGCAACCTGCAGCGCCTCGACGGCCCCGTCCGGGGCAACGGCAAGATCATCCAGGAGCTGGAGGCCATCTTCCGCGGGGCGGGCTGGAACGTGGTCAAGGTGGTGTGGGGCTCCAAGTGGGACGAGCTGCTCGCCCGCGACGTCGACGGGGTGCTTCTCAACAAGATGAACACCACCGTGGACGGCGAGTTCCAGAAGTACGCCACCGAGTCGGGCGCCTACATCCGCGAGCACTTCTTCGGCCCCGATCCCCGCCTGCGCCGCCTGGTGGAGCACCTGAGCGACGAGGAGCTGCAGGCGCTGCCGCGCGGCGGCCACGACTACCGCAAGCTCTACGCCGCCTACAAGGCGGCGGTGGAGCACACCGGTGCGCCTACCGCCATCCTGGCCAAGACGATCAAGGGATGGACCCTGGGCCCCGAGATCGAGGCCCGCAACGCCACCCACCAGATCAAGAAGATGACCAAGGCGCAGCTGACAACCCTGCGCGACCGCCTCTACCTGCAGGAGGAGATCCCCGACTCCGCCCTGGGGCGGGACCTTCCGCCGTACTACCGGCCCCCGGAGGGCTCCCCGGCCCACGAGTACCTCATGCAGCGCCGGCGGGAGCTCAACGGGTCGCTGCCCCGGCGGGTGGTGAGGGCGAAACCGCTCGAGCTGCCGAACCCCAAGGCCTTCGCCGAGTTCGACAAGGGGTCGGGCGGCCGGGCGGTGTCGACAACCATGGCCTTCGCCGTGCTGCTGCGCAACCTCCTGCGGGACAAGAGCATCGGTAGCCGGGTCGTGCCGATCATCCCCGACGAGGCGAGGACCTTCGGGCTCGACGCCCTGTTCAAGGAGGTGAGGATCTACGCCTCCACCGGCCAGCTCTACACCCCGGTGGACGCCGATCTCCTGCTCAGCTACACCGAGTCCAAGGACGGCCAGATCCTCGAGGAGGGCATAACCGAGGCCGGCTCCATGGCCTCCTTCACCGCCGCCGGCACGTCCTACGCCACCATGGGCCAGCCGATGGTGCCGTTCTACCTCTTCTACTCGATGTTCGGGTTCCAGCGCGTCGGTGATCTCATATGGGCCTTCGGCGACTCGAGGGGCAGGGGCTTCCTGCTCGGCGCCACGGCCGGGCGCACCACCCTCGAGGGCGAGGGGCTGCAGCACGACGACGGGCACTCCCACGTGCTGGCGTCGACGGTCCCCAACCTGTCGGCCTACGACCCCGCCTTCGCCTACGAGCTGGCCACCATCGTCTCCGACGGCATCACCCGCATGTACGGGCCCCAGCCCGAGGACCGCTTCTACTACCTGAGCCTCTACAACGAGAACTACGCCATGCCCGCCCTGCCCGAGGGCGAGGCCGGCGACGCCGTGCGCCGGGGGATCCTCGCCGGGCTCTACCGCTTCGCCGGGCCGGCCGACACCGCCGGCAACGGCCGATCGCGCCGGGCGACGGTTCTGTTCTCCGGACCGGCCTGGTCGGCGGCCATGGAGGCCCGCCGCCTCCTGGCCGAGGACTGGGGGGTGTCGGTCGAGTGCTGGTCGGCCACCTCCTACAAGGCCCTTCGGGAGGAGGCCCTGGCCGCCGAGCGGTGGAACCGCCTGCACCCGGGCGAGTCAGCGCGCGTCCCCTACGTCACCGCCGCCCTTTCCGAGGCTGAGGGCCCGTTCGTGGCCGTCACCGACTTCATGAAGATGGTGCCCGACCAGGTGGCCCGTTGGATCCCCGGCCCCTTCACGGTCCTGGGCACCGACGGCTACGGCCGCTCGGACGCCCGCTCCGCCCTGCGGCGGTACTTCGAGGTCGACGCCCCCCACATCGTGCTGGCCGTCCTGGCCGCCCTGGCCGACGCCGGCGAAGGCAAGCCCGAAGAGGTCGCCGAGGCCATCTCCCGCTACGGGATCGACGCCGAGGCCCCCAACCCGGCCGAGCTGTGAAGCCGGCCATACGCGCCTTCGACCACCGTCAGTTCGACCTCGCCGGGCTGCTGGCGGCCAAGGGGGACCGGGGCATCTCGCTGTGCCTGCCCGCCCGCGACGAGGCCGCCACCATCGCCCGGATCGTCGAGAGCGTGGTCGGGCATCCCCTGCTCGACGAGGTGCTGGTGCTCGACGACCACAGCGTCGACGACACCGCCACGGTGGCTGCCGGCGCCGGCGCCCGAGTGGTGGACGCGGCCCGCTTCCACCCGTCCTACGGGCCAGGCAAGGGCGAGGCCGTCTGGAAGGCGATCAGGGCCGCCCGGGGCGACCTGCTGTTGTTCTGCGACGCCGACCTGCGCGACTTCTCCCCCCACTTCGTCGTGGGTCTGGCCGGCCCCCTGCTGGTCGACGAGGACGTGCAGCTGGTCAAGGCCTTCTACGACCGTCCGGGTGACGGTCTGCCCCGGGGGGGCGGCCGGGTCACCGAGCTGGTGGCCCGACCCCTCCTCCACCTGCTGTTCCCCCACCTGGCCGGTGTGGTGCAGCCCCTGGCCGGCGAGTTCGCCGCCCGCCGCCAGCTGCTCGAGTCCCTCCCCATCGTCGGCGGCTACGGCGTAGACATCGGGCTGCTCATCGACGCCGCCGCCCGGACCGGCCCGGCCGGCCTGGCCCAGGTCGACCTCGGGGTGAGGACCCATCGCAACCGCCCCCTCGAGCAGCTGTCGCCCATGGCGGCGGTGGTGTCGATGACGGCCCTCAGACGGGCGGGGGTGGATGTCACCGGGCGCCTGGTCCTCGAGCGCCCCGACTTCGCCGTGGCCGAGGTGATCTACCGCGAGATGCCACCGGTGTCGGCCGTGGTCGAGCGCTGAGGCTCCTGACCGTTGCCCCGTGACCGTTGACCGGCGACCGCTCGGGCCCGTAAGTTAACCGTCGTTAGCAAGACCGGCCGCTCTTGCCGCCGGCACGGGCGAGGGGGCCTGCTTGCGTCCGCTGACCAGCCGAGTCGATCCGAGCTCCGAGCAGTACCAGGTCAACCGCCGGGGCATGCTCGATCTGCTCGAGACCCTAGAGCGGGAGCAGGCCCGGGCCCGGGCCGGCGGCGGCGAGCGCTACGTCGAGAGGCACCGGCGCCGGGGCAAGATGCTGGCGCATGAGCGGGTGGAGCTCCTGCTCGACCCCGACTCGCCCTTCCTCGAGCTGTCCACCCTGGCCGGGTGGGGGACCGAGTACCACGTGGGGGCCAGCCTGTTGACCGGCATCGGGGTGGTGTCGGGCGTGGAGTGCATGATCGCCGCTCACGACCCGACGGTCCGCGGGGGATCGTCCAACCCCCTGACCTGGCAGAAGGTGCTCCGCTCGCTCGAGATCTCGCGCCAGAACCGCCTGCCGTTCGTCCACCTAGTCGAATCCGGTGGCGCCGACCTCCGGGCCCAGGCCGAGCTGTTCATCCCGGCCGGTCGCCTCTTCCACCACCTGACCGCCCTGTCGGCCGCCGCCATCCCGACCGTTGCGCTCGTGTTCGGCAACTCCACCGCGGGCGGCGCCTACGTGCCCGGCATGTGCGACTACGCCGTCATGGTCGAGAACCAGGCCAAGGTGTTCCTCGGAGGCCCCCCGCTGGTGAAGATGGCCACCGGGGAGGAGTCCGACGACGAGGAGCTGGGCGGGGCGGACATGCACTCGCGGGTCTCCGGCCTGTCGGACTACCTGGCCCGCGACGAGAACCACTGCATCGCCATCGGGCGCGAGATCGTCGCCCACCTGAACTGGCGCAAGCTCGGGACCGGCCCGACCATGCCGCCGGACGAGCCCCTCTACGACCCCGACGAGATATGCGGCATCGCCAGCATCGACCTGCGGGTGCCCTTCGACCCTCGGGAGGTGCTGGCCCGGGTGCTGGACGGGTCGGCGTTCGAGGAGTACAAGCCGCTGTACGGACCGGCTCTCGTGACCGGCTGGGGGTCGGTGCACGGGTACCTGATCGGGATCCTGGCCAACGCCAACGGGATCCTGTTCAACGAGGAGGCCCAGAAGGCCACCGAGTTCATCCTGCTGTGCAACCAGACCGACACCCCGCTGGTGTTCCTGCAGAACACGACCGGCTACATGGTCGGCAAGGCCTACGAGCAGCGGGGGATCATCAAGGACGGCTCGAAGATGATCAACGCCGTCACCAACTCCTCGGTCCCCCACATCACCATGAACATGGGATCGTCATACGGCGCAGGCAACTACGGCATGTGCGGGCGGCCCTACGACCCCCGCTTCCTGTTCTCCTGGCCCAACTCCAAGACGGCGATCATGGGCCCCGAGCAGCTGGCCGGGGTCATGTCGATCGTGGCCCGTCAGGCGGCCGAGGCCAGCGGCCAGCCCTTCGACGAGGAGGAGGACGCCCGCCGGCGGGCCGAGCTCGAGGCTCGGGTCGAGTCCGAGTCGCTCGCCCTCTACATGACCGGGCACGGCTGGGACGACGGGATCATCGATCCCCGCGACACCCGAACCGTGCTCGGGCTGTGTCTCTCCGCCTGCATGTCGGCCGAGGTGCGAGGCACCCGCGGCTACGGGGTGTTCCGGATGTGACCGGGGCCGACCGGAGGATCGCCAAGCTGCTGGTCGCCAACCGGGGCGAGATCGCCCGGCGGGTGTTCCGCACCGCCAGGCAGTGGGGCATGGCGACGGTGGCGGTGTACTCCGAGCCCGACGCCGGGGCACCGTTCGTGGCCGAGGCCGACGAGGCCGTGCCCATCGGCGGGACCAGCGCCGCCGAGTCCTACCTGCGCGCCGAGGCCATTCTCGCCGCCGCCCGCCGCACCGGCGCCGACGCCGTGCACCCCGGCTACGGCTTCCTGTCCGAGAACGCCGAGTTCGCCCGGGCCTGCGCCGGGGCCGGGTTGGTCTTCGTGGGCCCGTCGCCGGAGGCCATCGAGGCCATGGGCTCCAAGGTCGCCGCCCGCCGGCTCATGACCTCCGCCGGGGTCCCCGTGGTTCCGGGGGCCGAGCTGGCCGGCAATGACCCCGCCGTCCTGGCCGCTGCCGCGGCCGAGGTCGGGCTGCCCCTCCTGGTCAAGGCGTCCGCCGGCGGGGGCGGCCGAGGCATGCGGCTGGTGGGCGCAGGCGACGATCTGGCCGCCGCCGTCGCCTCCGCCCGGCGCGAGGCGCTGGCGGCCTTCGCTGACGGGACGGTCTTCCTCGAGCGCTACATCCAGCCCGCCCGCCACGTGGAGATCCAGATCGTCGGGGACGAGCACGGCAACGTCGCCACCCTGCTGGAGAGGGACTGCTCGGTCCAGCGCCGCCACCAGAAGATCGTGGAGGAGGCTCCCTCGCCTGCGGTCGACGCCGATCTGCGCCGGCGGATGGAGGCGGCTGCCGTCGACGCTGCCCTGGCCGTGGGCTACGTCGGTGCCGGCACCGTCGAGTTCGTCCTCGGGCCCGACGGCGAGTTCTTCTTCCTCGAGATGAACACCCGGCTCCAGGTGGAGCACCCGGTCACCGAGGCCATCACGGGCCTCGACCTCGTCGGTCTCCAGCTCCTGGTGGCCCAGGGGGGCCGGTTGCCGCCCGAGGCCATGTCCCCCACCATGCGGGGCCACGCCATCGAGGCCCGTATCTACGCCGAGGACCCCGGGGCCGGGTACGCCCCCTCCGCCGGGGTGGTCGAGTCCTTCGAGCTGCCCGACTGGGTCCGGGTGGACTCGGCGGTGGAGGCCGGCACCATCGTCGGGGTCGAGTACGACCCCATGCTGGCCAAGGTGGTGGCGTGGGCTCCCAGCCGGGCCGAGGCCGCCGCCCGACTGGCGGGGGCCCTAGGTCACGCCCGCATCCACGGCCTCACCACCAACCGCGCCCTGCTCGTCGGGATCCTCACCCACCCCGAGTTCCTCGCCGGGGCGGCCGACACGGGCTTCCTCGACCGTCACCCCCCGGCGGAGCTGGTGCCGGCGCCGGACGACCGGCAGTGGGCCCTGGCCGCCCTGGCCGCCACCCTGGCCGACCAGGCCGCCAACCGGCGCAACGCCCCCGTGCTCGCCACCCTCCCATCCGGATGGCGCAACAGCCCCTCGGGACCGCAGTTCCGCCGGCTGGAGGCCGGCGGCCGGCTCGCCGAGGTCGGCTACCGGCTCGGCCGGACGCCGGTGTTCGAGGTGGACGGAGCCCGGCTCGACGACGTGGTGGTCCTGAGCGCAGAGCCGGACGCGGTGGACGTGATGGACGCCGGCGTGCGGCGCCGTTACCAAGTCAGTCGGGGCGCCGAGCGCCTCCACGTCGACGGGGGAGGCGTCCACGTCTCCTTCGCCATCCTCCCCCGCTTCCCCGAGCCGGCTCCGGCCGAGGCGACCGGCTCGCTGGCCGCCCCCATGCCCGGCCGGGTCAGCCGGGTGGAGGTCGTCGAGGGCGACCGGGTCGAGGTGGGCGACGTCCTGGTGGTGATCGAGGCCATGAAGATGGAACACCGCCTGACCGCTCCGGAAGCGGGCACGGTCGAGGCGGTCAAGGTCCAGCCGGGCATGACGGTCAAGGGGGGAGACGTGGTCGTGATCCTGCATCCGGAGGAGGACCCCGCATGAGTTCCTCGGGCTCGGGGGCGCGAGTCGAGCTGGCGCCCCTGCTGGCGGACGTGCAGGCCGAGGCGGACGACCTGGCCGGGGTGGTGGGCGGCCGCCCGGAGCGGGACTGGGATCTGGCCACCCCCGCCGAGGGCTGGACGGTCAGGGACCAGATCGCCCACCTGGCCTACTTCGACGGCGCCACCGTCACCGCCCTGTCCGACCCGGCTGCCTTCGCCGAGCTGCGCCAGCGGGTCTTCGAATCACCCCAGTCGTACCAGGCCGAGGTGGACCACCTGGCCCGCCGGCCCGGCCCCGAGCTGCTGGCCGGCTGGATGGCCGGACGGAAGGCGATGGTCGAAGCCTTCGGGGCCGCCGATCCGGCGGTCCGGGTGCCGTGGTTCGGACCGGACATGAGCGTGGCATCCAAGGCCACCGCCAGGCTCATGGAGACCTGGGCCCACGGTCAGGACGTGGCCGACGCCCTGGGTGTCGAGCGCCGGCCCACCGCCCGGCTCCGCCACGTGGCCCACATAGGGGTGAGGGCCTTCCCCAACAGCTACCGGGCCCGGGGGATGGAGGTGCCCGACGTGTCCGTGGCCGTGGTCCTGCGCGGACCGGCCGGCGAGCGCTGGGAGTGGGGGCCGCCGGACGCCCCCGATCGGGTCGAGGGCCCCGCCCTGGACTTCTGCCTGGTGGTGACCCAGCGTCGGCACGTGGACGACACCCGCCTGGTGACGACGCCCGGCCCGGCCCGGCGGTGGATGGAGGTCGCCCAGGCCTTCGCCGGCCCTCCGGGCGCCGGCCGCCGGCCCGGGCAGTTCCCTCCCCCCCGGTCGTGAGCCGGCCGCCGTCGGCGCCCTCCCGCCGGCACGGGAAGCGGCTGGCCAACGACGTGCCGCCGGCCAGGAAGCGCCCGCCGCAGCGCAGACAGGAGATCCTCGAGGCCGCACTGCACCTGTTCCGAAGGCACGGCTACCACGCCGTGGGGATCGACGACATCGGGGCGGCGGTGGGCATAAGCGGCCCGGCCGTCTACCGGCACTTCGCCAACAAGGAGGAGCTTCTGGTCTCCGCCCTCGATGCCGCCGTCGTGCAGCTGTGGCCGGAGATCGACGCCTCCGCCGACGCCCAGGTCGAGCACTTCGTGGCCCGCCACGTCGACTTCGCCGTAGACAACGCCGACGTCCTCGCCCTCTGGTACCAGGAGTGGCGCAACCTGCCCGCCCCCGCCCGCCGCAGGCAACGACGGATCCAGCGCCGCTACGTCCAGGCCTGGACGACCGCCCTGCTCCGCTCGAGGCCGGAGCTGGCCCCGGAACGGGCCGAGGCCATGGTCCGCGGCGCCATCGGCCTGGTGCACTCGGTGGCCGACTACTCGGCCACCATGCCGGCAGCCGAGCTGCGGCCCCTACTGGCGGACATGGCGGGGCGCTCGCTACAGGCCTGAGGGCCGGTAATACGACCACCCTGCAGCGGTGTATCACCACTCCGGGATGGCGCTGTTCTCGGTCTCGGGTGCGCCGGTGCCGCCGCCACCAAGGGCGGCGATGGGCCATAGTGTCGGCCATGAGCCCCATCCTCGACCCGTCCCACGATCTGGCCCACCCGGTCGAGGGCGACGGCGCCTGGTCCGAGTCGTACTACTTCAACGCCTACGACCCCCAGACCGACTGCGGCTTCTACTCCCGCATCGGCATCCGCCCCAACGAGGGCTCGATGGACGTCGGCCTGTCCGTCTGGGTCCCGGGCGGTGGCCTCGCCCATCTGCGCTGGGTCCGCCCCCAGGACGCGATGGTCGAGCGCGACCTCGAGGTCGGGCCCGTCCGCTACCGGATGATCGAACCGGGGCGGGCATGGAGGCTCACCGCCGAAGGGACGAGCAGCGTCGGACCGCTGGCCATGGACGTCACCTTCGAGGCCCTCACCCCGCTCATCGGGGCCGACGGGCAGGCCGGGCAGTCCAGCTCGGACAGCACCGAGGCCCGTCAGGTGGTCGGCAAGGGCCACCTCGAGCAGGCCGGGCGGTGGTCGGGATGGATCGAGGTGGACGGCCGCCGCAGCCAGCTGGGCCCCGAGGCGAGAGGCAACCGCGACAAGTCGTGGGGCCCTCGCCGCTGGGGCGGGCCGCGGATGTGGAGGTGGTTCTCGATCAACGTCGGCGACGACACCCACTTCGGCGGCATCCTCATCGGCACCGACTCGGCCGAGCTGCACCGGGGATGGGTCTGGAAGGAGGGCGAGCTCGCCTCCATCGCCTCCTGGGACGTGACCTCGGAGCTGGAAGACGACGGGGTCACCCACCGCAGGACCTGGGTCAAGGCCGAGGACAAGTCGGGCACGGTCCACGACCTGGCTGCGGACATCCTGCGGGTGGAGCCAGGAGCCGCCGGCATCCGGCCCGGGGCCACCATCGTCAACGAAGGGCTGGCCCGGTGGACCTACGAGGGGCGGACCGGCTACGGGATCAGCGAGTACCTCCATCAGCTCGACGCCGACGCTCGCCCGGTGGTGGCCATCCGCTGACCTGCCGTCACCGGCGGAGTCGCTGACGGCCGCCGAAATCCGGCGGAAGGGCCCGACTCGTGACCGGCGGGGGCCTTCCTGGAGGACCTTCGCCCCTGCCGGGGGATCCGGCGCCTCCCTACGGTGGCCTCGAGGTGGTGCTCACCCGGTAGAAGGCCTCTCAGGAGAAGCGGGGTGGCCGCCTCTCGCGGAAGGCGGCCACGCCCTCGGCCACGTCGGGGTGGTGATCGGTCACCGCCGTACGGGCGGCGATGTCGTCGAAGGCGTGGGCGGCGGACAGCTCGGCGGCGTTGTAGAGGGCGCGCTTGAGCATCCGCATCGCCACCTGCGGCCCGGCCGCCAACTCGGCGGCCAGCTCGAGGCTCCGGGCCATGAGCGCCTCGGGCTCGACCACCTCGTGCACCAGGCCGAGCTCGAGGGCCTCGCCGGCGGTGAGGATCCGCTTGCGCATGAAGAAGTCCATCGCCTTGGCCAGCCCGATGAGCTGGACGACGAGGTAATGGCCGCCCTCGTCGGGTAGCAGCCCGAAGCGAAGGGTGGCCGATCCCAGGCGGGCGTCGCTCGACGCGATCCGGAAGTCGCAGCACAGGGCGAGGGACAGGCCGGTCTGGATGGCCAGGCCGTTGACGGCGGCGATGGTCGGCTTGTCGAGCGCCCGCAGGGAGAGGTTGAGGCTCTGGGACATGGTCCGGAGCCCCTCGTAGGTGCCGATCGGATCGCGATGGCCGGGGGGCAGGGACGGGACCAGCCGCTGGGCGTCGCCCCAGTCGCGCCGGCGTCCGCTCATGTCGTCACCGGCACAGAAGGCGCGTCCCGAGCCGGTGATGACCACCACCCGGACGTCGTCGTCCATCTGGAGCTGGGTGAACACCTCGGTCATGTCGCGCTTCATCGGTTGGGTGGTGCCGTTGAGCCGGTCCGGCTCGTTCATGAGGACCAGGGCCACTCCGTCCGAGGTGGACACTTCGAAACCGCGGAACTTCCCCTCCATGCCGGCGCCCTCAGCCGGCCAGGGGCGTCAGGGTCTTGGCCAGGCCCTCCAGCACCCCGGGGTCGTGCGGTGGTGGAAGGTGGATGATCCCCAACTGCGCCCCGGCCTCGGCGAAGGCGGCGGCCGACTCGGCGGTGGCCTCCGGCCCCTCGGCCGGGTCGAAGCGCAAATGGGTGGACACCAGCACGTCACTCAGCTGCCGTCCGGCATCGACGCAGTGGCGTTCGAGCACCTGAAGCTTGTGCCTGAAGTCCTCGATCGTCCCGCCGACGTAGTTCCAGTGCTGGGCGTAGCGGGCTGCGGTGCGTAGGGTCCTGCGTTCCCCACTTCCCCCGATGCAGAGGGGTGGGTGGGGCCGCTGCACGGGCTTCGGCTCGCAGCGGGCCTGGCTCAGGCGGTAGTAGCGACCGTCGAAGTCGGTGGTCTCGTTGGACAGGAGCCCGATCATCACCTGGCACGCCTCCTCGAGCCGGTCGCTGCGCTGGGCCGGCGTGCCCAACTCGATTCCGTAGGCGCCGGACTCCTGCTGGTTCCAGCCCGCCCCGATACCGATCTCCAGCCTCCCGCCGGAGATGATGTCCAGGGTGGCCGCCATGTTGGCCAGCACGGCCGGGTGGCGGTAGTGGATGCCGGTGACCAGCACGCCCAGCCGCAGACGCCGGGTCGCCTGCGCCAGCGCCGTCAGGGTGACCCACCCCTCGAGGCACGGCCCGGAGGTGTCCCCCCGGATCGGGTAGAAGTGGTCGAAGGTCCAGCCGGACTCGAACAGTTCGATGTCGTCGGCGGCCTCGAACACGGCCAGCATGTCGGCCCAGCGGGTGTGCTGGGGCGCCGTCTTGATGGCAAAGCGCATGGCTGGACCGTAGCCCGCACGGTCCGGGGCTGCCGACGGTCCGGCGGCGGGCCGGCTCGGGTCAGCCCTCGAAGAGGAGGGTCACGATCTCGAAGGGGTGGAGGGTCACGATCGCCCAACCCCCCTCGTTCTCCACCGGCGACTCGGCCGGGGCCTCCAGCAGGTCGACCCGCCGGGCCGTGGGCCCATCGGCGGGGCCTCCGGTGGCCCTTCCGCACCGCACCCTGACGCGGCGGTGGGCGCCTCCCGCCTCGTACAGACGCACCACGACCCCGGCCCCGCCGTCGTCCGGAGCCTTGACCGCGCTCACGACCACGGCGGGATCGTCCACCTCGACCAGGGAGAACCGCTCGGGGAGGGGCGGACCGGCGTCGACGGGGCCGCCGTCGGCAGGACCCGTCTCGAACGGCACGACCCTGAGCGGCGAGTTGAGCCCGTGGGCGGCCGCTATCACCCCTCCGCTGACCACATCCCCTTCATGGGGCTGGACGGCGTACACGAACTCGTGCCGGCCGCGGTCGGCCACCGGGTCGGGCCAGGTGGGCGAGCGCAGGAGCGACAGGCGCATGACGTTGCCCCGGATGTCGTGGCCGTACTTGCAGTCGTTGAGCAGGGCGACGCCGAACCCGGGCTCGCTCAAATCGGCCCAGGTGTGGGCGCACACCTCGAAGCGGGCGGCGTCCCACGAGGTGTTGGCATGGGTGGTGCGTTCGAGGTGGCCGTACTGGATCTCGTAGGTGGCCCGGGGGCTGTGCACCCGCACCGGGAAGGCGGTCTTCAGCAGCCTCTTCGGCTCCTGCCAGTCGATGGTGGTGCGGAACTCCACGAAGGGGGAGCCGGCCCGGAGCACCATCAGCTGCTCGATGACAGAGTGGCGATAGGTGCGGACCACCCGCACCGCCGCCCGCAACCCGCCGGACTCGACCACCTCGACCGAGTCGGCCTGCCTGAGCTCGACCACGGCGTCGAAGGCGGCGGCGTCGATGTCCCAGGCGTCGTAGCTGTTCGGGCGGTCGTCGTGGACCTGGAGAACGTTCCCCGGTCCGTCGAGCACCTCTCGTCCGGACCGAAGATGGACCAGGGACCGGAGCAGGCCCTCCTGGTCCCACTCGACCCGGAGCATCCCGTTGCTCATCCAGTCGGTCCCGACCGCCACCGGAGCGACTCCTTCGGGCTCGGTCCGGGGGACCTGGACCTGCCAGCCACATGACGGTGCCTCGACCAGGTGCGGGGCGCCGTCGATGTCCACCACCTCCCGCCGGGGGAAGGCGAGGGGGTTGGCGACCAGCACCGCCGCTTCGGCCGGTCCCTCGGCGGCGCCGGCGCCCACCCGCCGGGAGACGGAGCCGAGGGCACCGCCGATGATCGCCTCGGTGGTGTCGGCGAGGTGGTCGTAGGCGGCGGCCGTATCCCGGTAGACCCAGTTGATCGACGAGCCGGGGATGATGTCGTGGAACTGGTGGAGCAGCAGGGTCTTCCAGGCCGAGTCCAGCTCGGCGGCGGGATAGTCGCGAGCGGGCCTGGCGGCCACCGACCACAGCTCACAGTCCCGCAGGGCCAGCTCGAGCCGGCGGTTGCCCCGCTTGACCTCGGCGTGCGTGGTGTAGGTCCCCCGGTGCATCTCGAGGTACAGCTCACCGACCCACACCGGCAGGTCGTCGACGGGGGCGTTCGCCTCTATGGTCTCGAACGCCTCGTTCGTGCTCGTCATCTGCACCCGGGGAGCGCCTTCGAGGTCCCCGAGGCGACGGGCCCGCTCGAGCATGTGCCGGGTCGGCCCCCCGCCACCGTCGCCCCAGCCGAACAGGTACATGGACCAGTCGGTGAGCTCCTTCTGGGCGAAGTTCCGCACCCCGTGGAACAGCTGCGCCATGGACATGTCCCCGACATAGGTGTCGGCCGGGGGGAAGTGCGACAGGATCCGGCTGCCGTCGATGCCCTCCCACCAGAAGGTGTGGTGAGGGAAGCGGTTGACCTGGTTCCAGGACAGCTTCTGGGTGAGGAACCACCTGACCCCGGCAAGGGAGAGGATCTGGGGGAGGTTGGCCGGGTAGCCGAACACGTCGGGGAGCCAGAGGCTCCTGGTGTCGACGCCGAACTCCTCGGCGAAGAAGCGCTTGCCGTGCACGATCTGGCGCACCAGCGACTCCCCCGAGGGAAGGTTGCAGTCGGCCTCGACCCACATGCTGCCGACGACCTCGAACTGCCCGGACGCGACCCGCTTGCGGATCCGCTCGTACAGGGATGGGTAGCGATCGCGGATCCAGGCCAGCTGCTGGGCCTGGGAAGCGGCGAAGCGGTACTCGGGATAGTCCTCCATCAGGCTGACGGCGGTGGAGAAAGTCCGGGCCGCCTTGCGCTCGGTCTCCCTGAGCGGCCAGAGCCAGGCGGTGTCGATGTGGGCGTTGCCGACGGTCGCGTAGCGGTGGGCCGACTCCGACGCTCGCTTGGCCAGCGCCGTCGCCAGCATCTGGCGGACGGCCGGGGCGGTGCCGGCCACGTCCTCGGGGTCGAGCGCCCGCCCGGCCAGGTCGAGGCTGCGCAGGATCTGGGCCGCCCGGGGCTCGTCCGGCGGGAGTTGGTCGTACAGCTCGCACAGCAGGGACCAGTCCTCCCAGAGAGCCTCCACCTCCCGATCGACCACGGCGAGATGGCAGTGGTCGAGCCGCAGCAGGGGCGCTCCGCCGAAGTCGGGCAGGTACATGGGGCTCGGGTCGGTGCGGCTGTCGACCTGGGGATTGGCCGCCGCCTCGATCATGAGCTCGAACGGCTCCCCTCCGGTCGCCGGCTCGGCCACGACCACCTCGTCGTGGTTGGGACTGATGCCCTGGAGGGGCTCACCACCGCGCCAGACCATGCCCTCGGCGCCGAAGCCGGTGGCCCCTCCGTAGCCCAGACCCACCACCAGGGCGACGGCGCGTCCCGACCACTCCGGCGGCACCCGGCCCGATACCCGGAACCAGGTCGTGTCCCAGGCCGGCCCCCACTCCTGGCCCACCGCGAAGGGCTCGAAGCGGCGGCCGACGGCGACCTCGTAGGCGATGGGCTCCCCGCCCACGTGGTGGGCATCGATGTCCACCGGGTGGGAGTACGGCCGCCTGGCTGGTCCGATCAGGCGCCGCAGCACCAGCTGGGCCCGCCTCCTCCTCACCTGCGCCGGTTCGGCCACCTGCTCGCCCTCCCTCGATCGCTGGGGCGAGCGTACCGATCCGCCGGCGACCCCTCCGACCGGCGCCGCCGCCGCGACGCCGCCAGACCCGCTGGGCCTGCACCGAGCCATGATGCGGAGCCGTGGGGGCCGATTGGCTGGTGGTCACGTGGGCGGGAGGCGGCAACGTCAACCCCGTCCTGGCACTGGCCGGACACCTGCGGGCCCGGGGGCACCGGCTGGCGGCGGTGGCTCCGTCGAGCCTGGCACCCCGGCTGGACGCGGCCGGGGTCGAGCAGACGGTGGCCTCGTCGGGGTGGCTGCCGACGGCCGACGACGTGGCCTCGGCCGTGGAGCGGCTGAACCCGAACGCCCTCGTGATGGACTACATGCTCACTGGTGCGCTGTGTGCCGCCGAGCGGGCGGGGCTGCCAACGGTGGCCCTGGTCCACACCCTGTACCGGGCCCTGCTGACCGACGG
>Ga0070739_10000766_pt1 | contig 55339 bp, 43 predicted proteins | sample Coa_R1_7_FD_66445 | JGI IMG/M metagenome (GOLD analysis project Ga0070739, IMG submission 66445) | Surface soil microbial communities from Centralia Pennsylvania, which are recovering from an underground coalmine fire - Coalmine... | ecosystem: Environmental > Terrestrial > Soil > Unclassified ...
ACGCGCTCGCCCAACCGGCTCTCCCTCCTGCCGCGGCCCGCTCCCCGCCGCCCCGTATCCGGTGCCGGGGCGTGCGTGGCGCGCGAGCGACGCCGCAGACGCTGTGTACCTCAGGTACCCGCCGCGCGGGCGGTCCATACGGGCGCGCATGCGCAGGCCGCGGCGGGTTTACGCGGTGCGGGGCAGGCGTACACGCGCAGCGGTGCGCGCGGGAGTAATGTGACGGCACCAGGTCGATTCGGCGCGCGGACGAGGGGGCGAGGGCGGTGCGGGACGAGTCGGCGATCGGCTGTGTGGGTGTGCTCGTGGTCGGTACCCGGGGCCCGGCCGGTCCGGGCGAGGTTCTGGTCAAGATTCGCGGCGGCTCGGAGACCTATCTGGCCTGGTCCGAGACGCCACTGCCGCGGGGCGCGACGGTGTTGGTGGTGGAGTCGCGCGGCTCGCGGACGGTGGAGGTGGCCGAGTGGGAGGACCCGCTCGGTCCGGATGCCGGCCTGGCCGGCGACTAAGGAGTATGCGATGTTCGGGTACAAGGTGCCCGCCCCAGACCAGGCGATGCTGATCTCCGGGGGGCGACGGGGGCAGGGCGGGGCGCCGTTTCGGGTGGTGACCGGGCACGGCAAGTTCGTGCCGCCGGTCTTCCGCAAGGTGCGGTTCCTGACGCTGGCCATGTGCGAGGCCGAGGTCGCCGAGACCTGCGTGACGCGGCAGGGCATCTCGCTGACCGTGCGCGCGGTGATCGCGTTCAAGGTGGGCAACGACCCGGAGAGCATCGTCAACGCGGGGCAGCGCTTCCTGTCCGACCAGAACCAGATGTCGATCCTCACGGGGCGGATCTTCGCCGGTCATCTGCGCTCGATCATCGGGTCGATGACGGTGGAGGAGATCGTCACCGAGCGCCAGAAGCTGGCCACCGAGGTGCTGGACACCTCGAAGGCCGAGATGGCGAAGATCGGGCTGATCGTGGACTCGCTGCAGATCCAGTCGATCGACGACATGGGCAGCGGGTACATCGACGCGATGAGCGCCCCGCACAAGGCGGCGATCCAGCGGCAGGCGCAGATCGCGCAGGCGCAGGCCACCCAGGCCGCCCAGCAGGCGCAGCAGGAGGCGCAGCGCGCGCAGGCCGAGTACGCGCGGCAGACCGCGGTGGTGCAGGCCGAGTACAAGGCGCAGATCGACCGGGCGCAGGCCGAGGCGGCGCAGGCCGGTCCGCTGGCGCAGGCCAACGCGCAGCGCGAGGTGCTGGCGGCGCAGACCGAGCTGGCGCAGCGCGCGGCCGAGCTGCGCCAGCAGCAGCTGGTCGCCGAGGTGATCAAGCCGGCCGAGGCGGACGCGCAGCGGATCAAGCTGCTGGCCCAGGCCGAGGCCGAGCGCATGCGCATCCAGGCCGAGGCGGCGGCCAGCAACGACCGGGTGGCGCTGGACCGGATGCTGATCGACCAGCTGCCGCAGATCGTCAAGGAGGCGGCACGCGGCCTGGCCGGGGCGAACGTGAACGTGCTCAACGGCGCGGACGGCCTCGGGGAGATCGCGGCCGGGCTGGTCGGGCAGGGCCTGACGATCCTGGACTCGGTCAAGCGCAGTTTCAACACGCCGCCGGCGCAGCGCGACGAGCCGATCGCGATCGAGGCGGAGGACACGACGGACCGCGACGAGCGGTAACCGCATCAGGGTTGCGCGCCGGCCGGGAGCGGACGGGATGTACGGCCCGCACGCTTCCGGCCGGCGCGCCTCTTGCTTTTCAACGCGGCTTGCTTTCAGTGCGGACCCGGTTGCCGCGCTCTCAGGGCCGTTGGTCACGGCGGGCGACACGCCGAGCGGTTCGCCCGAAAGGCCCTGCGACCCTGCTGCGCCGCGCGGCGCGGGGTGATCGAAGAGCCGCTCGCGGCGACGTTGCGCGCACGTTCGGCGGCGGTGCGTCGCGCAAGTTTCATCCGCGACTGCGCTGGCGGGCGGCGCTGCGCCGGGTGATCGCGACCGATCGCCGAGCGGTCGCGCGAGCCTCTTGATGTTGCCGGGGAATCGGCGTCTACTGGGTCCGTTCAGAACAGAAACTGGTCTAGCCCATTCGGGCCAGACGGGCCCCGCCCATTCGGGTAGTTCGTCTGCGCGGAAGGGCTGACCGCGAGCCGAATCCCGCCATCAGGCCCGGTGCGAGCGGACACTGGCGGTAGAGGCGAACGACTCGTCCCGAGGGAGGGACACCCAATGCCTGCTACCACATCCGGCGCCGCTCGATCGGAAGCGCTCGCACCGCGCGCCGCCACGGGGACCGCACTTCCCGCGCATTGCCGCCACCAGCCCGCCTGCCCGCCGTCCGACGCCGCGGACCGCTACCGCGCCCACGTCGTCGCGTCGCACCCGGAGCAGGGCTGGTCGCTGCTGTGCAACGGAGTGATCGTGTTCGACGACCTCGGCGCGCTGCTGCCGGGCAGCGAGCTGATACCCGCTCAGCGCTGACCGGGGCACAACGCCGGCCAGTTGCTCGCGGCCCACGCACGGCGGGCCGCGCCGAACCGCACGGGGGTGCGGGGCACGGGGACGGGGCACGGGCACCCGCGTGAGTCTTACGCGCACGCGGCCAGAGCACCGTCAGGCGCCGCCCCGCCGGATCAACCACCGGCCGGGACGGCGCCTGCGCGTCAACACCGTGCTTGCTCTTGCTGCGGGCGTGCCCCGTTGTTTGCTCCGGCCTGCCACGGCCAGCGCGCAACCGGGGTCGCGGCGCTGGCCGCCAGCTACAGGGCCGTCGCGCTCCGGTTAGCCCTCGGCCAGCTCGGTGACCGGCGGGCAGGAGCACACCAGGTTGCGGTCGCCGTACGCGCCGTCGATGCGGCGCACCGGCGGCCAGTACTTGTCCGCGGCCTGCGCGTGCCCGGCGGGGAACACGGCGGTGGCCCGGTCGTACGGGTGCGTCCACTCCCCGGCGATGCTGGCCGCGGTGTGCGGGGCCTGACGCAGCGGGTTGTCCTCACGGTCCCAGGCGCCCGAGGCCACCTGCTCGATCTCACCGCGGATCGCGATCATCGCCTCGCAGAAGCGGTCCAGCTCGCCGCGGTCCTCCGACTCGGTCGGCTCCACCATCAGCGTGCCGGCCACCGGGAACGACATGGTCGGGGCGTGGAATCCGTAGTCGATCAGTCGCTTGGCCACGTCCTCCACGGTGATGCCGGTCGCCCGGGTGATCTCCCGCAGATCCAGGATGCACTCGTGCGCGACCAGGCCGCTGGGGCCGGTGTAGAGCACCGGGTAGTGCGGGGCCAGGCGCGCGGCCACGTAGTTGGCCGCCAGCACCGCGACCTGGGTGGCGCGCTTGAGGCCCTCGGCGCCCATCAGCCGGATGTACGCCCACGGGATCGGTAGGATCCCGGCCGAGCCCCACGGGGCCGCCGAGACCGGCCCGACCGCGGGAGCCGCCGAGCGCTGCGGCCCGGCGACCGGGTGCAGCGGGTGGTTGGGCAGGAACGGGGCCAGGTGGGCGCGCACCGCGACCGGTCCGACGCCGGGGCCGCCGCCGCCGTGCGGGATGCAGAAGGTCTTGTGCAGGTTCAGGTGCGAGACGTCCGCGCCGAAGCGGCCCGGCTTGGCCAGCCCGACCAGCGCGTTGAGGTTCGCGCCGTCGACGTAGACCTGCCCGCCGGCCTCGTGCACCGCCGCGCACACGTCGGTGATCTGCTCCTCGAACACCCCGTGGGTGGAGGGGTAGGTGACCATGAGCACGGCCAGGCGGTCGCGGTGCTCGGCGATCTTCTCGCGCAGCTCGTCGACGTCCACGTCGCCGTTCTCCCGGCAGCCGACCACGACCACGCGCATCCCGGCCATGACCGCGGAGGCGGCGTTAGTGCCGTGCGCGGAGGAGGGGATCAGGCACACGTCGCGCTGTCCCTGGCCCTGGGCGCGGTGGTAGGCGCGCACCGCCAGCAGCCCGGCCAGCTCGCCCTGGGAGCCGGCGTTGGGCTGGACGCTGACCCGGTCGTAGCCGGTGGCCTCGGCCAGCCACCGCTCCAGCTGCCCGATCAGGGTCAGGTACCCGCCGGCCTGCTCCAGCGGGGCGAAGGGGTGCAGGTCCGCGAACTCGGGCCAGGTGATCGGCTCCATCTCGGTGGTGCCGTTCAGCTTCATCGTGCAGGAGCCGAGCGGGATCATCGAGCGGTCCAGCGCCACGTCGCGGTCCGCGAGGCGGCGCAGGTAGCGCAGCATCGCGGTCTCGGAGCGGTGCCGGTGGAAGACCGGGTGGGTCAGGAACGCGCTGGTGCGCAGCAGGGCGGCGGGCAGCGCGTCGGGGGTGTTCTCGTCCAGCAGGTGCACCTGCGCGCCCTCGATGCCGAAGGCGCCCCACAGGGCCTGCAGGTCGGAGTAGGTGGTGGTCTCGTCGCAGGAGATGGACACCGCGTCGGCGCTGGCCAGGCGGATGTTGACCCCGGCGAGGCGGGCGGCGTGCCACAGCTCGGCGGCGCGGCCGGGCACCTGCACGGTGATGGTGTCGAAGAACGATGCGGAGGCGATGCGGTAGCCGCGGGTGCGCAGCCCGGCGGCCAGCACCGTGGCGTAGCGGTGGGCGCGGCGCGCGATCGCGCTCAGCCCGTCCGGGCCGTGGTAGGTCGCGTACATCGCGGCGGTCACCGCGAGCAGGACCTGCGCGGTGCAGATGTTGCTGGTGGCCTTCTCGCGGCGGATGTGCTGCTCGCGGGTCTGCAGGGCCAGGCGGTAGGCGGGATCGCCGTCGGCGTCCTGGGAGACGCCGACCAGGCGGCCGGGCAGCGCGCGGGTCAGGCCGTCGCGCACGGCGATGTAGCCGGCGTGCGGGCCGCCGAAGCCGAGCGGCACGCCGAAGCGCTGGGTGGTGCCCACCGCGATGTCGGCGCCGAACTCGCCGGGCGCGCGCAGCAGGGTCAGGGCGAGCAGGTCGGCGGCCACCGCGAACAGCGCGCCGCGCGCGTGCGCCGCCTCGGCCACCCACGCCAGGTCGCGCACTGTGCCGGTGGCGCCGGGGTACTGGGCCAGCACGCCGAAGTAGTCGACGTCGGGCAGCAGGTCGCCGCCCAGGTCGACCGCGAGCAGCTCGATGCCGAGCGGCTCGGCGCGGGTCTGCAGCACCGCGAGGGTCTGCGGGAACAGGTCGGCGTCGACGAGGAAGGTGTTCGACTTGTTCTTCGCCGAGCGCTTGGCCAGCGTCATCGCCTCGGCGGCCGCCGTGCCCTCATCCAGCAGCGAGGCGTTGGCGGTCGGCAGGGCGGTCAGGTCCCCGACCATGGTCTGGAAGTTGAGCAGCGCCTCGAGCCGGCCCTGGGAGATCTCCGGCTGGTACGGGGTGTACGCGGTGTACCAGGCCGGGTTCTCCAGCACGCCGCGGCGGATGACCGGCGGGGTGACGGTGCCGTAGTAGCCCAGGCCGATCATGTTGCGCAGCACCCGGTTGCGGGCGGCCAGGTCGCGCAGTTCGGCGGTGACCTCGGCCTCGGAGCGGGCCGGCGGCAGCGCGAGCGGCTCGGCGCTGCGGATGGTGGCCGGGACGGCGGCCTCGGTCAGCTCGTCGAGGGAGCCGTAGCCGAGCAGCGCGAGCATCTTGGCCTGGTCCTCGGGACCGGGGCCGATGTGCCGGGCCGCGAACGGGGAGGCGCCTTCCAGATCGGTCAGCGACGGGCCGGTATTCGCCCGCTCCGGGTTCGAGGCTGCGCTGCTGGAGGCTGCGCTGCTTGAGGGTGCGGGGTTCGGGTTCCCGGGGTACGGCGCCGCGGGCGCGGGGCCCGGCTGGGGCGGGCCGGCCGGCTGCGGGATGGGGGTCGTGGTGGTGGCGGAGTCGGCCATCGCGAGCCTCCAGCGGGTCCCATTCCGGCGCGCGGCGGTCGCGCGTCGGCTTCTCCCCCTCTGTCATGGGACCTGAGAGCTTCGCCGGGCTGCCCGCCCCGCCGTTGGGGTCGATCGCCCGGTTTTCACCGTCGGTGGAGGGCACTGCCGGGCCCGGTGGGCACGCGGCCGCGTCCTCGCTTTCCAGAGTCGCCTGTCCCGTACGGTCCGTGTGCCTGAGAGATTCCGGGGAGGGGTTGCTCCTTCGGCGCCCGCGGCGGCGCGGGACTCTCCCGTCCGGGATGAACGGCTACTTACAACGGTAGCAGTGACAGGCGCGTATTCCGATCCGCGCGCCGCACCCGACGCGGCCCGCGCGCGGGGGCACGCTCCGCGTCCGCAGGCCCAGCACTGCGCCCGCCACTGCGACAGGACAGCAGCGGGGCGGCGGCTGGGCGGTGGCAGGTCAGCTCTCGTCCGGCGCGAGCCCGTCCTCCTCGCGCAGGGCGTTGGCCAGGAAGGTGGCCAGCTGCATGCCGATGCCCAGTTCGCGGCTGATGCGCGTGGCGGAGGGCTGGCCGCGCCACCGCTCGACCTGGCGCGCGGCGGTGAGCAGTTCGCTCTCCCGGACGCTGCGGCGCGGCAGCGGCGGCATCGGGGGCGGCGCCTGGAACTCGACGTGCGGCGGCTCCTGTCGGGCCGCGGCGTCGGCCGGGCCCTGCTCCGGCTCCTGACGCCGACCGTTCGAGGGGAAGGCCACGGCCGGCGGCGCGGCGTGGGCACGCTGCGCGGGCACGCCGGTCGCGGCCTGCTGCGGGCCGGTGCGCGTTGTCGCGCCCGTCGCCGCAGTGGCGGCGTGGTGGGTCGGGCTCGGGGCGAGGTGGTTGGCGGCGTGCTGCGCCGACGCTTCGCGGGCGATGGCGCCTGCGGCCGCTCCCGCCGCGGCGACGCCGGGCAGCGTCTCGGATCCGTTCGCAGGCGGCTGCGGGCGCTGCGCCGGGACGGCTGACGCGCCGTTGACCGATTCGGGCGCCACGTGATTGTGCGTCTCCGGCGCGGTGTGCACTGCGGGCGCTGCCTGCGTATCCGGTGCGTAGGCCGGTGAGCCGTTGGCCATCGTGGCGTTCACGTGCCCGGCCTCGACCATGTCGGCAGTCAGGTCGCCCGGTTCGGCCGCGTACCCGTTCGTCGCCGCAGCCCGCGCGACGGGCGCCGCGAGCGCCGCACCGTTGAGCCGCTGCGTCGCCATCCCGCCGTCCAGCATCGCCCCCGTCCCCGCCACCGCCGTCGCCGCTCCCGGCCTCAGGTCATTCGCGCCCAGCTCGCCCAGGTTGATCTGCAGGCGGGTCAGCGGGCTGATGCGGAAGCGCCACAGCCGCCCGTGCATCTCCCGCGCCGCCGCGACCGCGCCCAGGCGCATCTTCTCCTGGTCCAGCGCGCGCGGATACGAATGCACCCGCCACAGCACCATGCGCCGCCACAGCTTGAGCGTCGGCCACGGCGAGAGCAGCCAGCGCGCGGTCGGGATCGGCTCGCGGTGCGACCCGGTGGCCAGGTTCGCCTGGCGGCGCACCACGTGCCGCATCAGCTCCACGAACACGACCCAGATCGAGGGCATCAGCACGTGCGCGACACGCCCGGCGACGCTGCCGCCGACCGAGTAGTTCAGCCACACGGTGCCGCCGGTCGCGCCGTACACGGTCCAGCGCGCCAGCGGGTGGCTCATGTCCAGGCGGGCGAGCACGAGGTCGACCCCGGAGAACACGAACACGGTCATGTCGACCACGATCGGCACCAGCCAGGCCCAGCGCGCCCCGAACGCGGGGATCATCTCGGTGCTCACGGCCCGGAAGGAGAGCACCATGCCGCCGATGGCGATCAGCGCGGCCATGATCCCGATGACCACGGTCACGGTCAGCCAGCCGGCGCCCAGCGGCTCGACCTGCCCGACCTGCTCGTGGTCGGGGGCGAGCTCACGGGCGGTCAGCGGCAGCGCGGCGGGCGCGCCTGAAGTCCGGTGACGGGGTATCAGGCGGTCGTCGGCTGCGGAGACTTGGGCGGCGGTCACGGCGGCTCCTGGCGGCGCGGTCGGTCGGCGCGTCCGAGCTTGCCAGAACCGCCCGACACGCGGCGACCCCCGATTTCCCGCACCGCCCGCCGCCTGCGCTTAAGCAGCGATCGAAATCCGCGAGCGTCACCAACCCGGCGCGACCCGCGCGCGGCCTGGCGCAGTTCGATGTCCTCTTCCTGGCGCAGCCCAGTGTTCTGCCGCGCCCTGGCGCCTCGTCAGATCGGTTCGCCGCGCGGCGCATGGCATGATCGGGAGACGTGAGGACGAGCGCCGCGACCCCGCAAACCGCACGCCGCACCGTCCTCGGGCTGCTGCGCGCGCGGCCGGCCGTGCGCCGCCAGGCCCGCCCGGAGGACCGCGGCGAGGCGTCGGCGAACCCGTCGACGCGCCCCGGCGACGACCCACCGATCAATCCGTTCCGCGACCACGACCCCGCCCCCGGCCGCCGCCACGCTCCAGCCGTCCCCGACCCCTCCTCGAGCGGCGGCCCGTCCGGCCACGAGGAAGATCGGGGCGCGTCGGCCCGCGAGATACTGCGCCTCGCGGTCCCGGCGCTCGGCGCGCTGATCGCCGAGCCGCTGTTCCTGCTGGCCGACTCCGCGATCGTCGGGCACCTGGGCGCCGCGCAGCTGGCCGGCCTCGGCACCGCCGGCACGGCGCTGGCCACCCTGGTCAACGTGTGCGTCTTCCTCGCCTACGGCACCACCGCGCAGGTGGCGCGACTGCTCGGGGCCGGGGATCGGCGCGGCGCGCTGGCCCGCGGCGTCGACGGCATCTACCTGGCCGCCGCGCTCGGCCTGCTGCTGGCCGTCGTCGGCACCGTCTTCGCGCCGCGGATCGTCGCGCTGCTGGGCGCCACCCCGGCCGCCGCGCCCTACGCGGTCACCTACCTGCGCGTCAGCTGTCTCGGGCTGCCCGCGATGCTCGCCGTGCTGGCGGCGACCGGGCTGCTGCGCGGCCTGCAGGACACGCGCACCCCGCTGCTGGTCGCGGCCGTCGCCGCGGTGGCGAACACGGCGCTGAACTGGACGCTGGTGTACCCGGCGGGCCTCGGCATCGCCGGCTCGGCGCTGGGCACGGTGTTGGTGCAGGGTGCGATGGCCGCCGCGTACTGCGCCGCCGTGGCCCGCGCAGCCCGCGCCCACGACGTGCCGCTTCGCCCCGACCGCGCCGCCATCCGCGCCTCGCTCGGCGCGAACGCGGCGCTGCTGGCGCGTACCGTCGCACTGCGCATCTACCTGCTGGCCGCGGTGTGGACCGCGGGCAGCTACGGCACCGTCGCGCTGGCCGCGCACACGATCGCCACGAACCTGTGGCTGACCCTCGCCCTCGCCCTCGACGCGCTGGCGATCGCGGCGCAGGCGCTGGTCGGCCGGGATCTGGGAGCCGGGCACCGCGCGCGGGTGCGGGCGACGGTGCGGCGCATGGTGCGCTGGGGCATCGGGTTCGGCGTGCTGACCGGGCTAGCGCTGTGGGCCGCCCGGCCGCTGTACGTGCCGTTGTTCACCCCGGATCCTGCGGTACGCGCCGCGCTGATGCCTGTCCTCGCGCTGGCCGCGGTGCTGCAGTTGCCGGCCGCAGCGGTGTTCGTGCTCGACGGTGTGTTGATCGGGGCCGGTGACGCGGTGTACCTGGCGTGGGCGGCGCTGGCATGCACCGGGGTGTTGCTGGGCGGGCTCGCGGTTCTGCGCGCCGTCGATCCGCCGCACCTGGCCGCGGGTGTGGTCGGCGGGTCCGGTTCCGGCAGTGCGTTGACCGGGCTGTGGTGCGTGATCGGGGTGTTCACGCTCGCGCGCTGGGTCGCGCTGGCGCTGCGGGAGCGCCGCGACGCCTGGATGCGCACCGGAGCCGCGACCTGACGGTATCGTCACCGCGTCTGAACGCTTCGCTCGCCCCGGAGGTCTCATGGCCGGCGCCGTCCTGTCCCCGCGCGCCGCGGGGCGCGCCACACTCGCGCGCCAGCACCTGCTGGAGCGCACCGAGGCGGCGGCCGAGGCGGAGATCGCGCACCTCGGCGGGATGCAGGCCCAGGCGCCGCTCGCCCCGTACGTCGGGCTGTGGACCCGGCTAAGCGGCTTCACCACCGACGAGCTGTCCGCGCTCTACCAGCAGCGGCAGGTGGTGCGCATCGCGCTGATGCGCGGCACGATCCACCTCGTGACCGCCGAGGACGCGCTGGCGTGGCGCACGCTGGTCGATCCGGTGATCGAACGCGGCACACAAGGCGCGTTCGGACGGCACTACCGGGACCTTGACCGTACACAGCTGGCCGAGGCGGCACGCGAGCTGACCGAGCAGGAGCCGCGCACCTTCGCCGAACTCGGCACACTGCTGGCCAAGCGGTTCCCCGACCGCGACCCCGCGGCGCTCGCCCAAGCCGCCCGCGCCCAGCTGCCGCTGGTGCAGGTCCCGCCGCGCGGCGTGTGGGGCGAAAGCGGCCGCATCGCGCACACGACCACCCGCGCGTGGCTCGGACGCGACCCGCTGGACAAGCCCGACCTCGACGCGATGGTGCTGCGCTACCTGCAGGCGTTCGGACCCGCCACGGTCATGGACGCCCAGGCGTGGAGCGGCCTGACCCGGCTGCGCGAAGTCTTCGACCGCCTGCGCCCGTCCCTGCGCGTCATCAAGGGCGAGAACGGCGCAGAACTCTTCGACCTGCCGCACGCACCGCGCCCGGACCCGGACGTCCCGGCGCCCGCGCGGTTCCTGCCCGAGTACGACAACCTGCTCTTCTCCCACGCCGACCGCACCCGCGTGAACCCGCACGGATACCGCGTCCCGCTCTTCCCGGGCAACGGCGCCACGCTCGGCTACTTCCTGCTCGACGGCGTCTACGCCGGCCTGTGGCGCGTCGAGCGCAACGCCGCCGCAGGCACCGCCCTGCTGACGATCCAGCACTTCACACCGCTGTCGGCTGCGGACCGCGAGGCGCTCACCGGCGAGGCACTGCGCCTGCTCGCATTCCTCGCCCCGCAGTGCGCACCGCAGATCCAACTATCCTTATCCACATGATCGACGGCGCGCACGTCATCGTGTACAGCCACGACGCCGAGGCCGACCGGGCCTTCTTCCGCGACGTGCTGGAGTACCCGCATGTCGATGCCGGAGGCGGCTGGCTGGTCTTCAAGCTGCCGCCGGCCGAGCTGGCCGTTCATCCCACCGAGGCGACGCAACAGCACGAGCTGTACCTGATGTGCAGCGACCTGGACACGGTCATGCAGCGGCTGACCGCGCGCGGCGTGCAGTTCAGCGAGCCGGTCACCGAGGCGCGCTGGGGACGCGTGACCAAGCTCCGGTTGCCCGGCGGCGGCGCCGTGGGAATCTACGAGCCGCGCCACCCTCGGGCCACCGACCTGTAACCGGCCACAGCCTCCCCCGATCGCCGCCGCGCCACACGGCCAGGGCACGTCTCGGCCACCGCCTGCACAGCAACCCCTCTGCACCGCTGTCGCCACAGAACTGACGCGACGTCGCAGTGGTTACTCATAGCCGCTTCTCAGCTTTCTATCAGCCTTGCCATAGTTCCGGCCGCCGACGGCCCGTCAGATCTGCGGCGGCTCTCATCCGCGTCCCACCCCGGGTCAAGATCACCGCATCAGCATCCTGCGTCATGTCACCTACACCGAGCCCGGCCGGGACGCCGGGCAAGCGAGGCCCCTCCCGGCGCGGCTTCCTGATCGGCGGCGCCCTCGGCGTCGGCGCGGCGGCCACCGGGGCGTCGGTCTTCGCGGCGAACAACACCACGGCCCAAGCGGCCTCCGCGGACACCTTCACCTACCCCGACCTGCTCTCCGGCACCACCTCCGGCGGCGTAACCGCCTACACGCTGCAGATGCAGGCCGGCACCCACGAGGTGCTCAGCGGAGTGACCAGCAGCACTATGGGCTTCAACGGCTCCTACCTCGGGCCCACCATGAAGTGGACCAACGGCCAAAGCGTGCAGATGAACGTGACCAACAACCTCGGCGCGGACACCACCGTGCACTGGCACGGCGCGCACGTTCCGGCCAAGGTGGACGGCGGCCCGCAGGTCGCCTTCTCCGACGGCGCCACTTGGTCCCCCGAGCTGACGGTGAACCAGGACGCGGCCACCCTCTGGTACCACCCGCACGCCCTGGGCACCACCGCCGAACAGGTCGTCAAGGGCCTGGCCGGCATGATCATCGTCGAGGACGACTCCGCCGCCACCGCCGCGTTGCCCAGCGACTACGGGGTCGACGACATCCCGGTGATCCTGCAGTGCCTGGCTGTGGACTCCTCCGGCGACATCAAGTACAACCTCTCCGGCTACCTCACCGCGAACCTGAAGTTCCCGGTGCTGTGCAACGGCGTCAATGTCGACTCCACCACGCTCACGTTCACCGCCACCAAGACCCGCACCCGGCTGCGGCTGCTCAACGCCTCCCCCGCCGACATCATCACCGTCAGCCGCACCGACGGCGGCACCACGACCCAGATCGCCACCGAGCAGGGCTACCTGACCGCGGCCACCGACGTCACCTCGATCCGCCTGGTGGCCGGCGCGCGGGCCGAGGTGGTCCTGGACCTGACCGCGGCGGTCACCCTGCAGGCCGTCATCACCACCGGCTGGGTCAAGGGCGGCAGCGGCACCTACGAATTCCTGACCATCACACCGGACGCCTCGGACACCCCGGCGGCCCTGCCCGCCTCGCTCAACTCCATCGAGCGCTACGACACCAGCGCCTTCACGGCCCGCACCATCACGCTGAGCCAGAGCGGCCTCACCATGCTGATCAACGGCGTCGCGGGCACCACCATGGCGGCGATGGAGTCGAACATGATCACCACGACCCTCGACGCCGAGGAGATCTGGACGGTCACCAACGCCACGCAGCTGGAGCACTCCTTCCACCTGCACGACGTGCCGTTCCAGATCGTCTCCGTCGACGGCACCGCACCCACCGGCGCGGACGTCGGCTGGAAGGACACGGTCGAGGTCGTCGGCGGCTCGACGGTGAAGATCGCGATGAAGTTCACCGACTACGCCGACAGCACGTACATGTACATGCTGCACTGCCACATCCTCAAGCACGAGGACGAAGGGATGATGGCCGGCCTGATGGTCGAAAGCAGCTAGCCGTCGCGATACCGCGGCCGGACGGCGCAGACCTGCCGCCGTCCGGCCGTGTCGCGCGGCAGCAGCAGCGGGGTCGCCAGGAGAAACACTCCGGCCAGGGCGATGGCGGTGCGCGGGCCCAGCAGCTCGCCCAGCGTGCCCCACGCCGCGGTCAGCAGCGCGGTCACGGCCTTAGTCGACACGGACCAGGCGGACAGCGTGCGGGCGACCCGGTCGGTCGCGGTGCGTTCGAGCCGGTAGGTGGCGTAGATCGGGTTGAAGATCCCGCAGCAGAAGATCAGCCCCAGTTCCACGCCGATCACCAGCAGCAGCCCTCCGGCGCCGGGAGCGATGAAGGCCAGGCCGATGGGCCACAGCGCGCGCAGCGCTCCGGCCGCGACCAGGACCCGATGCTGCCCGAACCGGTTGACCAGCGGACCGGCGAGGCGCGAGCCGACCAGCCCGCCGATCGAGGGCGCGGCGAACGCGAGACCGTACTGCCAGGGCGCGAACCCGAGCCTGCCGAGCATCAACACCGCGAGCAGCGGCTGCGTGGCCATCACCAGAGCGCTGTACAACGCCGTGTTGTAGAACAGCGGGCGCAGCGCCGCGTCGGCGAGGATGTAGCGCCACCCCTCGAGCAGGTCCGCGACCCGCCCGCGTTTTGTGTCCCGGCGCCCGGGCAGCGGCTCGTGCCCGGCCGTCGCGCGGATGCCGAGCGCGGAGAGCAGGTAGCTGACCGCGTCGGCCACCACCGTCGCCACCGGGCCGAGTAGCGCGATCATGGCTCCGCCCAGCGGCGGCCCGATGATCGTGGTGCTCCAGGCGGTGGACTCGAACCGGGCGTTGGCGGCCAGCAGCTCCTCGGCCGGCACCAGCGTCTTGAGGTACGCGCCGGACCCGGCGCGGAAGGTGATGTCGGCGGCCGCGACCACGACCGAGACCAGTAGCAGCTGCAGGAAGCTGAGCACGCCGAGCGCGAACGCGACGGGGACGGTGAGTAGCGCCGCGCATCGCACCAGGTCCATCGCGACCAGCACCGGCCGCTTGCGCCGCGCCTCCACCCACGGGCCCAGCGGCACCGCCGCGGCCGCGCCCACGGCCGTCCCGGCGGAGGAGAGCGCCGCGACCTGGACCGGCCCGGCGTGCAGGACCCGGATCGCGATCAGCGGGAACGCGCCGAACGCCAGCCACGTGCCCAGCGCGCTGGTCCCGTACGCCGCCCACAGCCACCCGAAGCGCCGCCCCAGCCGGTGCCCGAGCAGGCGCGCGGCGTTCAGACGGTCCCCTCTGCCCATGCCGATGCCCCTCGCCGTTCGACCGCACAACCGATCCGCGTGCGCAAGCATCCAAGCGAGCGGCGCCGCCGTAGATCAAACAACCAGAAGCCCGCCTGCCTACAACCGACGGTTGTGACCGTAGGGTGCCGTCATGGACCTGGATGCCGTACGCACCTTCGTCGTCGCCGCCGACGCCGGGCAGTTCCAGGAGGCCGCCGCCGAGCTGGCGGTCACCCAGCAGGCCGTCTCCAAGCGCATCGCCGCACTGGAGCGCAGCCTCGGCGTGCGGCTGTTCACTCGCACGCCCCGCGGCGCCGAGCTGACCATCGACGGGCAGGCGTTCCTGCCGCACGCGCGCGAGCTGCTGCGCGTGGCCGAGCGGGCCGCCGCGTCCGTGCACGCCAGCCGCCGCCCGCTGCGCGTCGACATGATCTCCTCGCGTGGCGCCGCCTCGGGCCTGATGCGCGGCTTCCACCGCGCCCACCCGGACATCGAGCTCGACGTCGTCATGGTCTTCGACATCGCCACGGCCGTGGCCGCCATCCGCTCCGGCACGATCGACGCGTCCTTCCGCGCCGTCGCCGCGCCCGGCAGGCCCCTGCCCGATGACGTCGAATCCGTGCGCGTACTCGACGAGCAGCTCGAGCTGCTCATCGGCCCCGCCCACGCACTGGCCGGCGCGCGCTCCGTGACCCTGGCTCAGCTGGTCGGGCACCGGATCTGGATGCCCGGCGCCGTCCCCGGAACCGAGTGGGCCGTCTACTACGAGGACCTCGTCGCCCAGTTCGGCCTGACCATCGAGGCCACCGGCCCCAACTTCGGCTCCGACGCGCTGCTCGACACCGTCGCCGACACTCCGGGCCTTGCCACCTTCATGGGCCAGCACACTCGCCTGGTCTGGCCCGCCGGCCACGGCCTGCGCCGCATCCCGGTCACCGACCCGACGCCCGTCTACCCGCACTCGCTGCTGTGGCACCGCGACAACCCGCACCCCGCGCTGCCCGCCCTGCGGGCCCACCTCGCCGCCGTCTCGCCCGGCCACGGCGCCGCCGGAACCTGGACTCCCGCCTGGGCGCGGTGAGGCCCTGACGGCCGGGCCTCGTTCGCCCCGGAGTCTGCGTGCTCTGAGAAGGCGGGTCTAGCCCTTCCCCGGTTCTGCTTGTAGCATCAGGGACGGCCGCTCAATGAATCGTTTCAAAGGAGACAACGATGCCGGAGCCGGACGACGGACCACGCCGGCGGACCCTGATCAAAGCAGGGTTCGCCACCGCCGCGGTCGCAGGACTTCCCTTGATCGGTCAAGAGCCAGCGGCGGCCGCCTTTGCGAGCGGAGCCGAGACTGCGGTCGGCGGCGCTGCGGTGCAAGGCGCAGGCCCGGCCGCGACCAGCGACTGGCACCGCCACGTCGTGGGCCCGCGGAGTCGTAACGTTTCACCGGTCCGTGTGATCGCCACCGCGGGCGACGTGCGCGACCCGGTGGCGCTGCTCGAGCCCGGCGGCGCGGTCACCGTGCTCACCCGGCCGCAGCCGCCGGTACCGCCGGCCTGGCCGGCCGGAACGGTCGCCACCGCCTCGTCGTATCACGATCCGAATGGCGGCAACAACGGCACGTACACCACCTACTACCCCTCGAACGCGATCGACGGCGACCCGACCACCTTCTGGAACGACGCGAACCCCGCCACCTACCCGGCGGTGCTGACGATCACCTCGCCGACGCCCGTCACGCTGCCCGGCGTCACCCTGCTGTCGAACTCCGACGGCGTACCGGTCGACTTCACCGTCGAGACCTGGGACGGCGCGGCCTGGCAGCCGGCCGGATCGGTGACCGGCAACAGCGCCATACAGGTGCCCGTCGCCTTCGCCGCCCCGGTGACGACCACTCAGGTGCGCCTGACCGTGACCCTCGACCAGGACACCCCGCGCGGCCAGTTCACCCGGGTCAACGAGCTGTGGCCGGGCCTGGTCGAGCCGATCGTCCCGCCGAGCGTCACGCTCGACTTCGGCAAGGTCGTGGTCGGCTACCCGCGCGTGCGCTTCGCCTGGGCCTCGGCCAACCACCCGGGCGTGCGGCTGGCCTTCTCGGAGACGGTGGCGGGCCTGAGCGATCGCTCGGACTTCAGCCGGTCCGACTTCTCCGGGGGCGCGGGCACCGACCAGTTCGCCGTCCCGGCACGCGGCGCCGACTGGACCGACACCGCCGGCTACCAGAGCGGCCAGCAGGTCCACGCGGACGGACTGCGCGGCTTCCGCTACCTGAAGATCACGCTGGACGCCCTGCCCGCGGACGCGCCCGCTGCGCTGCCTTACGGCACGGTCGCCGTTGACAACGTTGCCATCGCGTTCACCGGCTACCTCGGCACCCCGCAGTCCTACGGCGGCTGGTTCCTGTGCTCCGACGCCGACCTGACCCGCTACTGGTACGCCGCCGCCTACACCAACGAGCTGGTCACGGACACGTTCCGGGCCACCGACTGCGACCCGCGCGGCGCCGCCTCGCCGACGCTGGAAGGCCGGCTCGTGCTGCAGGACGGCGCCAAACGCGACCGCGACCCCTACGTCGGCGACATCGCGGTCTCCGGCCGCACCCTCTACCTGACCCACCCCGACGCCGCCGTCGCCGCGCGCAACGTGCTCGCGGATCTGGCGGACCATCAGCGCTCCGACGGATGGATACCCCCGGCCTCCCTCGGCGGCTACACCCTCCCGCTGTTCGACTATCCGCTGTGGTGGGTCACGGCCAGCTGGGACTACGTGCTCTACACCGGCGACGTCGGCTACGCGGCCCACTACTACCCGAACCTGCTCGCCGTCCTGGACTCCTGGTACCCGAGCGTCACCGACGCCGACGGCCTCCTCAGCAAAGGCCTGAACAACACCGGCGGCTACGGCGACTACGCCTTCCTGCCCCGCTCCGGCCAGGTCGCCTACTACAACACCCTCTACGTGCAGGCCCTCAACGACGCGGCGGGCATCGCGACGACGCTGGGCAAACCCGCCGACGCACAGCGCTGGAGCCAACGCGCCACAGCCGTGGCGGCCGCCGTCAACGCGCACCTGTGGGACTCCGCGGCCGGCGCCTACCTCGACAGTGCCGACGGGCCGGCCCGCCACGCGCAGGACGGCAACGCGATGGCGGTCACCGCGGGCGTGGCCGATCCCGCCCGGGCCGCCGCCGCGCTCGCGTATCTGGCTTCGAGCACCCGCCAGGCCTACGGCAATGCGTTCATGGACAACGAGACGCTGCCCGGGGTCTCCGACGCATCCCAGCGGGTCTACGCCTTCACCTCCTACCCGGAGCTCGTCGCCCGCTTCCAGAGCGGTTTGGCCGACTCGGCGATCGACCAGATCAAGCGCACCTACGGCTGGATGTACGACCACGACCCGGGCATCACCGCCTGGGAGGGCATCGGCCCCGGCGGCACACCGTATGAGGGCACGTATACGAGCATGGCGCACGGCTGGTCGACCGGGGTGCTGCCCGCGCTGACCAATCAGCTGCTCGGCGCCGCACCAACCGGTCCGGGCTTCGCGACCTGGGCGGTGCGGCCGCGCCCCGGGGCGGTGACCTGGGCACGCGGGCAGGTGCCGACACCGCGCGGACCGCTGCGCGTGCAATGGGAGAGCGGACAGCGCCGCGGCGCGCCCACCTTCACCCTGCGCGTGACGGCCCCGCGCGGCACCAGCGGCCAGATCGCCGCGCCCGCTCCCGCCAACCCCGCGGCCGTGCGCGCGACCCTCGACGGTCATCCGGTCGCGATCGGGGCGGCCCCGCATCACGCACGCCTGACCGGCGGCGCGCTCCTGCTGGACGACATCGGCGCAGGAGAGCACGAACTGCTCATCCACTGATCCGCACCGGCTCGCATCCAGCGGGCCGGTCATCTCACGGTCGGCCGGCTTCCCGCGCCGCGGCGGCGCACGCGCGAGGAAGGCCGGACCGGCTATCAGCCCACGCACACAGCCCACACCGGCACCCGCACTCCAGCACCTCCATCGCGTCCGGGAACGATCTGCAAAGGAGCAGAAGACCCATGACACGCGTGCCTCGCGCCGTGCTCGCCGCCACCCTCGCCCTGGCCTTCACCGGCGCGGCGACCACCCACTCCCACACCCGCGCCGCCGCCGCAGCGGCACCGAAAGCGGCGGCGGCCAATCCGTGCGCCGCGGACAACCTCTCGCCCACCTCGCGCACACTCACGCCCCGCTCCGTCTTCGCCACCAGCGGCACCGTGACCAACCCGGCCAACCTGCTCACCGGCCGGTCCACGCGGCTGTCCGGCAACGGAGCCGCCGTCACCCTCGACTTCGGCAAGGAGGTCGGCGGCCTGGTCACGCTGTCCTTCGCCGGCTCCAGCGACGCGAGCCAGAGCGTCGGACTCGCCTTCACCGAATCCTCCCAGTTCGTGGGCACCGGTAGCGACGCGTCCAACGGCGGAGGCGGAGCCGACGGCGCCCTCATCGCGCCGGTGAGCGGCCCCGGCAACTACACCATGCCGGCAGACAAGCTGCGCGGCGGCTTTCGCTACCTGACCCTCTTCCTCAACTCCGGCGGCTACGTCGATCTGAACGGCGTCTCGCTCGCCTTCACCGCCGCGCCGGGCAACGCCGATCCCGCCGCCTACCCGGACTACTTCTGCTCCAATGACGCCGCGCTGAATCAGATCTGGTACGCCGGGGCGTACACGGTGCAACTCGACACGATCGACCCGGCGCAGGGCCGGGTCTGGCCGGCGCCGTCCTCGGGCTGGGAGAACAACGGCCTGGTCGGGGTCGGCAGCGAGGTGCTCGTGGACGGCGCCAAGCGGGACCGCTCGGTATGGCCGGGCGACATGGGCATCGCCACGGCGACCGCGTACGTGAGCACCGGCGACATGACGGCGGTGCGCAACTCGCTCAGCACGATGTATCAGAACCAGAAGTCGACCGGTGAGCTGCCCTACGGCGGACCCGAGTTCGACTTCTACGGCTCCGACACCTACCACCTGTGGACTCTCCTCGACACCTACACCTATTACCTGTACACGGCCGACAAGTCCTGGCTGGATGGCGTGTGGGCCGGATACCAGCGGGGCGTGGCGTTCATCACCGCGAAGATCGACGCCAATGGCCTGCTGAACGTCACCGGGACCAACGACTGGGCCCGCGGCGACCAGGGCGGGGAGAACATCGAGGCCAATGCGCTGCTCTACCAGGTGCTGACCACGGGTGCGGCGCTGGCCACGGCCGAGGGCAACAGCTCGCTGGCCGCCGGTTACGCCAGCCGCGCCGCGGGCCTCAAGACGCAGATCAACGCAGTGCTCTGGGACGCCTCTGCGGGAGCGTACAAGGACAACCCCGGCAGCACACTGCATCCGCAGGACGGCAACTCGCTGGCCGTCTGGTACGGTCTGGCCTCCGGCGTGCGGGCGCAGAGCGTCATGGCCGCGCTGCGCGGCGACTGGAGCAGCATCGGCGCGCAGACACCCGAGTTCAGCGACAACCTCTCCCCGTTCGCCGGCTCCATGGAGCTGTACGCGCGCTTCGCCGCGAACGACGACACCAACGCGCTGAACCTGATCCGGGACGAGTGGGGCTACATGCTCGACTCGCCGCTCGGCACCGCCAGCACCTTCTGGGAGGGCTACTCCAGCGCCGGCGTGCTGACCGCGTATCCGAGCGCTTACACCAGCCTCGCGCACGGCTGGTCGAGCGGCGCGACCGGCGCGCTGACCGCCGACGTGCTCGGCATCGCGCCGACCGCCCCGGCCGGCGCCGCGTACCAGGTGCTCCCGCATCCCGGCGACCTGACCCACGTGGAGGGAACGCTCACCGTCGCACCCGGCAAGAGCGTCCACGTCGGCTACGACCACGACGCCGCCGGAGACTTCACGATGCAGGTCGACTCCTCCTCCAACTCCGGGTCCACCGGCGTGATCGCCGTGCCGACCTGGGGCCAGGCCCACACGGTGACCGTCAACGGCGCGACCGCGTGGAACGGCTCCGCCTTCACCGGCGCGAGCGGGATCGCCGCCGCGGACAGCGACGGAACCTACGTCTACTTCCGCGGCGTCCAGCCCGGCGCCTACACGCTCGGATACGCGGCGACCGGCACCGCGCCGCCGATCGTCCACCAGCAGCTGCCGGGCACCTGGACCAGGTGCGCCGCCGAGAACGGCTCGTGCGCGGTCACCGCGAACTCGGTCATCGCCTACGGCGCGAACGGCCGCTTCAACTACCGCTCCGCCACCAGCGCCACCGCCTGCTCGAACGCGGTGTTCACCGACCCGGCGCCAGGTGTGGTCAAGTGGTGTTACGCGCAGCCCGCGCCCGCCGGCTCGGCGCCGTGGCAGCAGTGCGCGGCCGAGAACGCGACCTGCGCTTTCAGCGGCGTGATGACCGTGGCGTATGGCGCGAACGGCGCCTACTCCTATGCCACGCTCGGAGGCGGCGGAACTGCGTGCACGAACGCGGTGTTCACCGACCCGGCCGTTGGCACCGCCAAGGCCTGCTACCTCATCGGCCCGCCCCCGACGTTCGCGACCTGGACGACCTGCGCCGCCGAGAACGCGACCTGCTCGTTCTCCGGCACGCACGAGGTCGCGTTCGGCGCCGACGGCCGCTACTTCTACGGCAGCTTCACCGGCTCGGTGCCCTGCACCGACGGCGTGTTCGCAGATCCCGATGTCGGCACCGTGAAGGCCTGCTTCGTCCAGTAGCCACGAGGTCCGCAGCCAGGCCGCGCGAGCTGTGACCGGGGATCGGCTCGCGCGGCCGCCCTGCGATGATGACCGTCATGGCGGTCGACCGGGAGCAGCAGGCGGCACAGAGCCGACAGGCGGCGGAAGAGACGCGGCGCCGGGCGGTGGAGCAGGCGCGGCAGCAGACGGCGTGGATCGAGCAGGCCTCGCAGGAGCCTGAGCAGCAGCAGGAGTTCATCCGGCAGAACAACGTGATCTACGGCGGGCTGATCGCGATGGGCCTGGTGCTGGTCCAGCCGTTCCTGACCGTCAGCGGACTGGACTGGTCGGCGAAGATCTGCGTGATCGCGTTCTCGGTGGCCATCCCGCTGCTGGCCGCCCTGCTCATGGTCAACCACCAGGAGACCTTCCGGCGCCGGGTGACCAACTCGCTCGCGGTGCGCGTCACCCGGTCGCTCGCACAGCTGCTCGCGTACGTCGGCGTGGTCGCCGGCTTCTGGCACATCATGTGGCCCGCCGGGGTGGCGATCTTGGTCAGCGGGTTCGCGGCCCTGATGGTCCACTCGGCGGGCTACTTCCGCCTCGAGGTCGCCGCCAAGGCCGAAGCCGCGGCTGCCGAATCCGCGCACGACGCCGGAAAGTAGCGCGGCACGGCGCGAATCCATCCGCCAAAGGGCCTGGCCTGCAAAAGCTACGAATCGTACACTTTGCAGGGTGACCACCTACACGCTGAGCGAGGCTCGCGCGCACCTGGGCAAGGTCGTCAACCGGGCCCGCTACGGCGGGGAGATCGTCGAGCTGACCGAGCACGGCGAACCGGCCGCGGTGCTGATCAGCCCGGAGCGGCTGGCGTACTACCGGCAGCTGGAGGACGCCCGGGACCTGGCCGAGGCCGAGCGGGTCAGCGCGCAAAGCCGCGCCACCGTCCCGCACGCTGAGGTCGCCGCGCAGTTCGGCTTGGCGCCGGACGGCCGCCCCTTGTGAGAGACGACGCCGTCCTCTACGAGCTGACCTGGGAACCCGAGGCGATCGAGCAGCTGTCCACGCTCGCCAAGACCTACCCCGACGCGGCCGCGGGCGTGATCCCGGCCGTCCACCAGCTGGCCGCCGATCCGCGGCCGGCCGACTCCACCGCGCTGGGCGGATCCGGCACCTACCGCCGCCTTCAGGTCGGCCACCTGCGGATCATCTACGCGGTCAGCGAGATTACGCACGCGGTGCGCATCATCCTGGTCGGCCGAGCCGACCAGCCGCGCTAGAGCACGCGCCCCGGCCGGGCCCCAGCCAAGGCTATGACCGCGGCCGCCGCTGCCAGCACTTATACCCCGCGTGCCGCGGTGGCCGCGGCGCTCAGCTTCCGGTGCGCGTGAAACGCAGGGTGGCCGTGACAGTCGCGGCGCCGCGCAACATGCCTATTTGATTCCACGTGATCCCGAAGGCGGCGCGGTCGACGTCGAACTGCGTCGTCAGCGTGATGCTCGCGGGCTCGGTCGCGGCGAGCGTGGCGGTGATGGTGAGGGCCTGGGTGACCTCGCGGACGGTCAGCAGCCCCTCGACGCGCACGGTGCCGTCCGCGTTCTGCACGGCGCTGAGCACGTCGAACTTGATGACCGGGAACCGCTCGGCGGCGAAGAAGTCGTCGGAGCGCAGGTGCCTGTCGCGGGTGCTGTTCTTCGTGTCGACGGAGTCGGCGCGCACGTTGATCACGCCTGTGGCGGTTCCGTCCGCGTCGAGCTTGCCTTCGCCGCTGACGTCCTTGAAGGCGCCTTTGACGGTCACCAGGCCCCACATGGTCTTGTGCCGGAAGGCGATGGTGGAACGCGCGGTGTCGAGTACGAACTGGCCGGGGGCGCTGGCGGTCATCGAAGTCTCCTGCGAAGGGCGGACGGCGATTGGTCAAGGGGCGGGCACCGAAGCACTCGTCCAAATTTGAACGTCACGCTAGCATGAAATCCAAATTTGGACGACAGCTACGATGGAGCATGACCAACGACGCGGAGCCCGCCCGCCCCGGGACCGGCGCGCCCGGGGACACGGGTACGCGGCTACCGGAGGAACTGCGGCTGTGGATGCGGCTGCTCTCGGCGGCCGGAACGGTCGAGCAGATCATGGCCAAGCAGGTCAAGCAGACCTTCGGCATCTCGCACGACGAGTTCCTCGTGCTGTGCCTCCTGGCCGAGCAGCCGGGCGCCAGCCTGCGGATGACGCAGATCGCGGAGCTGCTCGGGCGGCCCAAGACGCGCCTGACCTACCAGGTCGGCTGCCTGAGCCACTTCGGCCTGGTCACCCGTGAGTCGGTGAGCGGGGACCGGCGCGGGATCGCCCTGACGCTGACCGCGAAGGCGCGGCGGCTGCTCGCGGAGAAGGGCCCGGATCTGGCCGCGGCGGTGTGCCAGGCCCTGGCCGAGACGATCGGCCCGGATTGGCGGCGCACCGTGGGCGCGGCCGCGGCGGTGGCCGGACGCGCCCACGCCGCCGCTGACGAAGACTGATTCGCGAAGGAGCCGGGCCGCGGCACGCGCACACCCATAGTCCCGGCCCGTAACCGCTAGTCCCCGGCTCGCGTGTAGCCGTCGACCACTGGATCCGGGCGCGTGTCCGCCGGTGATTCGCCGCAGGTCAGGCGGCCCCCGCCTGACGCCTGATTAGTTGCTTGACAAAAGGAATTAACTCGCACGACACTGTTCGCACCCGGAGCCGCCCCGCGACTCACGCCCTCCGGGCCTCGCATCAGGTCGGCCGACCTGCAGTTCGATCATCCACGTCCGATCATGCACGTCTGCAACGAAGCAGGAGAGGCTGCCAGGGATGAGATTCCGAAGACTCGTCGGATCGGCGACGGCCGGAGCCGTCGTCATAGCCGGGGCCGTGTCCGCGTCGGTGCTCGCCGCCGGGCCGGCCGGAGCGGCGAGCCCGACCCAGCCGTCCGCCGAGACGGCCAGGTCGCTCTACATGAACAACTGGAGCGACACCACCGGCATCTGGATGGCGCCGCAGCTGGCGCAGACTGACAGCAACACCCAGTACGGACCGCGCCTCGGCGAGCTGCACTACTCCCCGAACGGCGCCGCCTCCGCCGGGTCCGCCATCAACCAGATCGTCGACTACACCGGCTTCTTCCGCGACGAGACCCACGGCGTGAAGTACGACCAGGTGCACAACTTCTCCGCGGCCACCGGCTACCTCGACTCGGGCGGCATCCTGCGCTCGGACTACGGGCCCTACTCCGGCACCGCGATGCCGGTGAGCATCGGCCGCGACTACGCGATGGTCCCCAACCAGCACTTCATGGTCGTGACCTACCGGCTGACCAACACCACCGGCTCGGCCGTCACGATGAACGTGCTGGACTCGGTGCACCTGAACAACACCGGTTCCGGCTCGGGCGCCACGGTGCACGCCACCTACGACTCGACCCGCGACGCCGACGTCGCCGACATGTCCGCCAGCGGCCAGTACCAGATCGTGCTCGGCTCCTTCGGCGCCTCCAGCGGCCACCAGGTCGGCGACGACACCGTCTCGAACACCTCCAGCGCCACGGTCGCGCCCTGGTACGCCTTCGACGCGAACGGCAGCCTGCCCGGCAACACCAGCGTCACGGCCGGCAACGTCGACATCGCCCTGTCCAAGCTCGTCTCGGTCCCGGCCAACAGCACCGTGAGCACCTCGTTCTACCTGGCGATCGCCGCCACCCAGAGCGACGCGCTGGCCGCCGCCGACACCGCCCGCGCCTCGAGCGACACCTCGTGGCAGCAGACCACGACCACCGACTACGCGAACTGGCTGGCCGCCGGAAAGCGGGTCACCTCCACGTTCACCGACACCGGCCTGTCCACCGCCTACGACCGGTCGCTGGTGGTGATGAAGCAGACCCAGAACCCGGTGCTGGGCACCTGGCCCGCGGCCACCAACCCGATCGCCTACGGCTACAAGACCTGGATCCGCGACTCGGCCGTCACCGCGCTGGCCATGGACACCGCCGGCCACCACGCCGAGGCCGCGAAGTACTTCAACTGGCTGATCAGCGTGCAGAACTCCGACGGCTCCTTCGGCACCACCTACAACGAGTGGACCGGACAGTACGTCAGCTTCGTGCAGCCGGAGAACGACTCCATCGGCATCTTCCTGATGGGCGTGCTGCGCCACTACCAGCAGACCGGGGACACCACGTTCCTCAACGCCATGTGGCCCGCGGTGCAGAAGTCCGCCGGGTTCATCGCCGGCGGCATCCAGAGCAACGGCTTCGGCCCCTCGGACTTCTCCATCTGGGAGGAGACCCAGGAGTACAACGCCTTCACCCAGGCCACCTACGAGGCCGGGCTCTGGGCCGCCGAGCTGTACGCCCAGGCCGAGGGCAACACCGCCCTGGCCGACAGCTGGAGCTCCGCGGCCGGCAGCATCGCCACCGCGCTGCAGCGCTCCTCGCTGGCCAGCCCGGCCGGAATGTGGAACGGCCCGTCGAACTACTACGACCGCGCCGTCAACACCGACGACACCGCGCGCGTCTCACCGGTCGACTCCTCCTCCGACATGCTGCTGGTACTCGGCGTCATCGACACCGCCAGCAGCCGCGCCGCCTCGCACGTCTCGACGGTCACCTCGGATCTGACCCACGACACCTACGGCATCGCGCGCTATCAGGGCGACAACTTCTACTACACCTCGCCCTACAGCCCGGCCGGCAACGAGGCGCTGGCCGCAGAACCGTCGTGGCCGCAGATGAGCATGTATCTGGCGATCCAGGAGATCTTCACCGGTGACACCATCACCGCGCTCAACCGCCTGACCTGGTACGTCACCCGCACCGCGACCGGCTACATGCCCCCCGGCGAGGCCACCTCGAACGTGACGCAGAAGCCGATCGTCTCCACCATGGTCGAGCCGGTCACCGGCGCCTGGTACGTGCTGGCCGCGCTGGCCTACGGCGGTCAGACCGACACCCGCGTCTACCCGACGGTGACCAGGGCCGGCGCCAACGCCACCATCACCGTGGACGCGGGTACGACCGGCGACTGGCCGCAGTGGTCCTCGGTGCCCTACTTCACCGACCAGGTCGGCGACAACGCCAACGGCGATCCGGACACCGACATCCGCAACGTCGCGGTCGCCAACGACGACTCGAACCTGTACGTGCGGGTCGACAACGCCGACGGGCACCTGCCCAACTACCAGACCGCCACCGAGTTCGGCGTGGACGTCTACGCGGCGGACTACTCCGGCGCCGCGACCGCGACGACCACCGTCGGCATCGACGGCTCGACGCTGCCGCGCCCGGTCTCCTACCTGGTGGCGCGCCGCTCCAGCGACAACCGCTACCTGCACTACCACGTGGCCAACGGCGCGTGGGTGCAGGACGCCGACATCACCAGCGTCATCGCGCCGCAGTGGGACCCCGCCACCGGCCGGGTCGAGCTGGTGATCCCCCGCTCCGCGCTGGCCAGCTCCGGCACCGCGAACGGGACGGTGGAGCCGCTGACCATCGAGCTGGAACACCAGAACCCGACGACGCTTGCCTGGACCGAGGACGACACGAGCACCCTGCTCTACCGGCTCACCGCCTCGGCCACCGCGGCGCTCTACGGAAACGTGCGGTGACTTTCGAGGATGGTGACCGTAGTGGAACCCTGACACGCTGACGCCCCGGCCTGGGGCACACTTTCCCCGACGACCTCAGGCGACGAACCTTCGAGCAAGGAAGAGCGATGATGCCGGAGACGATGGACCGTACCGCGCCGCACCAGCCGGAGCAGTGGTCCTCGCGTGAACGCAACCTGGCCGCGCTGTTCACGGCCATCCTCACGCGCGGACCGATCTCCCGGCGCGACGCGGCGCGGGCCATCGGGATGTCCCAGGCCGCGGTGACCAAACTGGTCAAGCCGATGATCGCGGGCGGCTACGTGACCGAGCAGGAGGGCTACTCCGAAGGCCCCGGCCGCCCGCTGATCCCGCTGGTCATCGACGCCAAGCGGCACAACGCCGTCGGCGTGAAGGTGACCAGCGGGGAGCTGATCGGCGTCGTGGTCGACCTGCACGCCGAGGTGCTGCAGTCCAGGCGGGTGCCGCTGGCCGACCCGCGGCCGGACACGGTCGCGGCGGCGGTGGCCGACCTGACCCGGGACCTGCTCAGCCGCGCCGACGGCGGCGCGAGCAGCACGGTCGGCGTCGGCGTCGGGCTCGGCGGCCACGTCGACGGGCGCCGCGGCGTGGTGCGCTTCTCCCCGATGCTGGAGGACTGGCGCGACGTGCCGCTGCAGCGGATGCTCGCCGACGCGCTGCACCTGCCGGTGCTCATCGAGAACGACGTCAACACCCTGGCCGTCGCCGAGCAGTGGTTCGGCGCCGGGCGGGACACCTCCTCCTTCGCGGTGGTCACCGTGGGCGCGGGCGTCGGCGGCGCGATCGTCATCGACGACCAGTTGCTGCACGGCGCGAGCGGCGCGGCCGGCGAGTTCGGGCACAACATCGTCGACCCGCGCGGCCCGCTGTGCCACTGCGGCAAGCGCGGCTGCATCGAGGCCTTCGCCAGCGACGAGGCGATCGTGCGGGCGATCGGCGAGCGCGGCGGGCGGGCCCCGGGCAGCCTCGCCGAGGCGGTGGAGATCGCGCACGGCGGCGACCCGGTGGCCCGGCAGGTGTTCGTCGAGGCCGGCCGGGCGCTGGGCCAGGGCCTGGCCGGCCTGGTCAACCTGATCAACCCGCCGGTGGTGATCCTCTCCGGCGAGGGCATCAGCGCCTCCGATCTGATCATCGACGCGCTGAGCGAGGAACTGGCCCGCTCCAGCTTCTCCACCGCCGGGCGGGACTGCCGCCTGGTGGTGCGCCCGCTGCCCGACGAGACCTGGGCCCGCGGCGCCGCGGCCACCATGCTGCGCCACGGCGTACTGCGCTCGCTGATGACGCTCACCGGCGAGATCCAGGTGTAGGAGAACAGCGCCGCGAGAACCGCGGCGCCGCGCGAAACGCACTGTAAAACCCCTGCTATCCGAGCCGGACCGGATACGGCCTCGAATAGTTTGCTTGGCGAACGAAAACAATCCCGGCCGGGGGCGCAGCACCGACGCTCAGGCGGTGCGGCCCCGGCTCCTCCCGACACACACCTCCCATCCAGCCCCTCACCACGACACAGGAGTCATGGACATGAGTCGTCGTCACGACCGCGCACTGATGCTGGGAGCGGCCGCGCTGTGCGCGTCGCTGCTCGGCGCCTGCTCGTCGGCAAGCTCCCCGGCCGCCTCCTCCGGTCCCGTCACGCTCACCTTCTGGGGCACCTACGGCAACGGCGGCAACAAGACCCAGACCGACGCCCTGAACAACACGATCATCCCGGCCTTCGAGAAGGCCAACCCCGGGATCAAGATCCAGTACGTCGACATCCCCTACGACTCGATGCTGCAGAAGCTGACCACCGGCGCGGCCGGCGGCCAGCTGCCCGACCTGGTGCGCGCCGACCTCGGCTGGGTGCCCAAGCTCGGCGCCCTCGGGGTGTTCGCGCCGCTGGACCAGAAGATGAGCGACTACAAGACGCTCGCGGCGGCGGACTATCCGGGGACCGTGGCGACCAACCTGTTCTCCGGGCACTACTACGGCCTGCCGCTGGACACCAACACCAGGGTGCTGATCTCCAACCCGGACGCGCTGAAGGCCGCGGGCATCGCCGCGCCGCCGGCCACCTTCGACGAGCTGAAGGCCGACGCGCCGAAGCTGGCCGCCAAGAAGGTCGCGGTGTTCGCGGACAGCGGCCTGCAGGGCTGGAACCTCTACCCGTGGATCTGGTCGGCCGGCGGTTCGGTGACCGACGCGGACCAGACCAAGGCCACCGGCTACCTCAACAGCCCGGCCAGCGTGGCGGGCGTGCAACTGCTGGTGGACCTGTACAAGGCCGGCGACATCCCGAAGCTGATCACCGGGGACAAGGGCGCGACGCAGACCTCTGACGGGCTGCCCAAGGGCCAGTACGCGAACATCCTGGACGGGCCGTGGATGACCGGGATCTGGTCGGGCCAGTACCCGAGCTTCAAGCCGGTCTACTCCCCCGTGCCGGCCGGGCCCGGCGGCTCGGTCTCGGTGACCGGCGGCGAGGACATCGTGATGACCTCGGCCTCGGCGCACCAGGACGCGGCGGAGAAGTTCATCCGCTTCACCCAGAGCGCCACCTTCCAGCTGGCGATGGCCAAGACCGGGCAGATGTCCGTGGTGCAGGCCCTGGGCGCCCAGGAGGCCGCGGCCTCGCCGGAGCTGGCCCCGTTCATCAAGCAGCTGGCCACCGCCAAGCCGCGCCCCTCGGTGCCGCAGGCCCCGCAGATCGACACCGTGCTGCAGGACGACCTGACCCCGGCGTTCACCGGGAGCACGTCGGTGCAGGCCGCGCTGGACAAGGCCGCCGCTGACATCGACCCGCTGCTGACGGCGACCCGGTAGGCCGCACAGCATGATGACCGCTCAGAACGCCGCGGCGTCGTCGAACGCCGCCACGTCTGAACCCGCGGACGCACGCCTCGTCGCGCCGGCCGATGCCGGCGCGGCGGGGCCGCCGCCCCGGCCCCGGGGAACGAACCGCGCGCCGCTGTGGCGGCGCACCGCCTCCTCGCGCACCGCGCTGCTGTTCCTGGCGCCCGGGTTCCTGCTCTTCCTCGGCCTGATCGTCTATCCGATGGTGCGGGCGTTCCAGATGAGCTTCTACGACTGGAACATCGTGGCCGGGTCGGTCAGCCGCTTCACCGGGTTCGCCAACTACACCCGCGCCTTCCACGACCCGGTGTTCTGGCGGGCGGCGGCCAACAGCGGCGTCTACATGGCGTTCACGGTGCCGCCGCAGATCGTGCTCGGGTTCCTGGTCGCGACGCTGCTCAACAACAAGGCGCCGGGCCGCGCGCTGTTCCGGGTGCTGTTCTACCTGCCGGTGGTCACCAGCTGGGTGGTGGTCTCGCTGCTGTTCCAGTACCTGTTCGCGGACAGCGGCCTGGTCAACTGGATGCTGCACGACGTCACGCACGTGACCTCGCAGCCGACCTCGTGGCTGGCGGGCCGCTGGACCGGGATGGTCGCGGTCTCCGCGCTCGGGGTGTGGAAGGGCGTCGGCTGGTCGATGGTCATTTTCCTCGCCGCGCTGCAGGGCGTGTCCAAGGAGCTGTTGGAGGCGGCCGAGATGGACGGCGCCGGCGCCTGGCACCGCTTCCGCGCGGTGACGCTGCCGGCGGTGCGCCCGGCGCTGCTGTTCGTCACGGTGATGCTCGTCATCGGCGGGTTCAACGTGTTCACCTCGGTGCTGCTGATGACCGGCGGCGGCCCGGCGGACTCCACGCAGGTGCTGCTGACGTACATGTACCAGCAGGCGTTCAAGAACCTCGACTTCGGCTACGGCTCCTCGATCGCCGTGCTGCTGACGCTGTTCGTGTTCGTCCTGTCCGTCGTCCAGCTGCGGGTCTTCCGCGGCGATGCCGAGGAGGCGGCGTGACCACCCTGTCCCCCACCGCCCTCGCGCCCGCGCGCAGCACCCGCTCGCGCCGGCGCGCCACCGGGCAGGCCGTGCGGTACCTGGTGCTAGCCGTCGGCGCGGTGATCATGCTGCTGCCGTTCGCGTACATGCTCTCGACTTCGTTCAAGAGCCAGGCCTACGTGCTCACCCTGCCGCCGCAGTTCATCCCGCACCCGGCGACGGTGTCGAACTACACCGGCGCCTGGAGCTCGCACGACTTCGCCCGCTACTTCGTCAACTCCCTGATCGTGGCGGCCTGCACCACGGTGCTCTCGCTGCTGCTCAGCTCGATGATGGCCTACGCCTTCGCGCGCTTCGCGTTCCCGGGCCGGGAGCTGCTGTACAAGACCCTGCTGCTCGGGCTGATGATCCCGGCGATGATGCTGATCATCCCGCAGTTCGTGCTGGCCAAGTACCTGGGCCTGCTCGACTCGCTGGCCGGTCTCGTGGTCTTCTACGTCGGCGGTTCGCTGCCGCTCAACACCTTCCTGCTGCGCGGGTTCTTCGCCGCGATCCCCAAGGAGCTGGAGCAGGCGATGACGGTGGACGGAGCCGGGGCGTGGACGCGTTACCGGCGCCTGATCCTGCCGCTGGCCAAGCCGGCCCTGGCCACCGCGACCATCTTCACGTTCCTGGCCAGCTGGGACGAGTTCGCCTGGTCGCTGACCATCATCAACACCCCGTCCAAGCAGACCCTGCCGCTGGCGATCGCGCTGTTCCAGGGCGAGAACTCCACGCTGTGGGGCCTGGTGTTCGCCGCCTCGGTGATCGCCGTGGTGCCGGTGATCGTGGTGTTCCTGCTCTTCCAACGCTACTTCGTACAGGGCCTGACCGCGGGAGCCGTCAAGGGATGATCGACCTACTGCCCACTAAAACCCTCTACCTGCCCGACCAGCCGGTGCTGATCGAGGTGCGCGGCGACTGCCCGCCGGGCGCGGTGCTGACGGCGCGTCACCTCGGGCAGACGCAGGCCGAATGCGAGGTCGGCCGCGGGGTGGCCGACCTGGGCCGCCTGCCGGTCGGCGGGTACGGCGTCGAGCTGTGCGACCCGGACGCCGCGGTGCTCGCGCGCACCGCCGTGCAGGTCGCGGCCGACCCCCGCGCGGTGCTGCGCTACGGCTTCGTCGTGGACTACCGGCCCGGGCGCGACCTGACCGCGGTCGCCGACAACCTGCGCCGCCTGCACCTGACCGGGGTTCAGTTCTACGACTGGGCCTACCGGCACGCCGATCTGGTCGGCGGCGGCGAGGTCTACGACGACGCGCTCGGCCAGCCGGTCTCGCTCGACACCGTCCGCTCCCTGATCGAGCTGTGCCACGAGGTCGGCGCCAGCGCGCTCGGCTACGCCGCGGTCTACGCGGTCGGCCGCCAGGAATGGGCCAAGTGGGAGCATGACGCGCTGCTGACCGCGAGCGGGGAGCCGTACGCGCTCGGCGACTTCCTGTTCATCGTCGATCCCGCGGCCGAGGACTGGATCGCGCACTTCACCGCCGACGTGTGCACCGCGGTGGCGCGGGTCGGCTTCGACGGCTTCCACCTGGACCAGTACGGCTACCCCAAGCGCGCCCGCCGCGCCGACGGCACGCCGGTCGACGTCGCCCGCAGCTTCGTCACCACGATCGAGCAGGTGCGCGCGGCCCTGCCCGGCTCGCGGCTGGTGTTCAACAACGTCAACGACTTTCCGACTTGGGCGTCTGCCGCCGCGCCGCAGGACGCGGTCTATATCGAGGTCTGGCCTCCGCACGTCGGGCTGGAACACCTTGCGCAGGTCGCCACGCGCGCCCGCACCGAAGCGGCCGGCAAACCCGTCGTGATCGCCGCCTACCAGCACGTCTACGACAGCGCACCAGCGCAGAGCGCGGATCGCGCCACCGCGCTGAGCATGGCGACGCTCTACTCGCACGGCGCCACGCAACTGCTGTGCGGCGAGGCCGACCGGATCCTGGTCGACCCCTACTACGTGCGCAACCACACCACCGAGCCGTCCACCGCGGCGCTGCTGCACCGCTGGTACGACTTCCTGGTCGAGCACGACGAACTGCTCACCGCACCCGGGATCACGGAGGTCACCGGCTCCTTCGCGGGCAGCTACAACGACGACATCGACGTCACCTACCCCGACACGGGCACCCCGGTCGGCCACAGCGCGACGCCCGGGGCGATCTGGCGCCGCATCACCCAGGCCGGCGACCGGTATGTCATGCATCTGATCAACCTGGCCGGCCAGGGCGACACGCTGTGGGACGCGCCGCGCAACGCCCCCGCCGAGGTCGGCGCGGGCACGCTCAAGATCCGCCGCGCCGGGTCCGAACCGCCCCGCGTGCGCGTCGCCGACCCGGACCGCCACCCCCGGCTCATCGACGTCGAAGTCACCCTGGACGGCGACTTCGCCTACGCACAGCTGCCCGCGCCGCACCTGTGGCAGCTCGTCCTGATCGACCCGAGCCGCGCCACCCACCCCTGATGACCGCCCCCATGGAGCCAACGATGCAACGACGCATTCGCCGCCCGAGAACCATGATCGGCGCCCTGGCCGCGCTCACCGTCGCCGGCCTGCTCGGCGCGGCCCCCGCCGCGCACGCCGCGGGCGGCACGGTCAGCCTGACCGACGCCTACGTCGACCAGGCCCGCTACAACCCCGGCTCCTCCGCCACCGTCTCCGCGGTCGTGCACGAGACCAGCGGCGCCGGATCGTGGTCGGGCAACGTGAACTACACCGTCACGCACCTGGGCGGCACGGTCACCTCCGGGTCGGTCCCGGCCACGGTCGCGGCCAACGGCACCAGCACCGTGACCTTCTCGGTCACCCCGCCCAGCACCGACTTCACCGGCTACCTGGTGCAAATCAGCGCTGGAAGCTCCACGGCGGCCACCGCGATCGACGTGTCCAGCAACTGGACCCACTTCCCCAGGCTCGGATATCTGACCTCGTACAGCTCCTCCACCACCAGCGCCTCCGCGGACGCCGACATAGCCACCCTGGTGCGCCGCTACCACATCAACGCCGTGCAGTTCTACGACTGGATGTGGCGGCACGAGAACCCGGTCGAGCACAACGCGGACGGCAGCCTGCCCTCCACCTGGACCGGCTGGAACGGCGACGTGATCTCGACCAACGCGGTCAAGACCTACATCGCCGCCGCGCACGGCCGCAGCGTCGCCGCGATGCCGTACTCGATGTCGTACGCCGCGCTGCAGAACTACCAGAGCGTCTCCGGGGTCTCGCCGAGCTGGGGCCTGAACTACCAGTCCACCGGCCAGCCGTGGTCGTTCCAGATGAAGCCGGACGACCCGAACACCGTGATGTACATGTTCAACCCGGCCAACACCTCCTGGCAGAACTACATCACCGCCAAGTACGCCGACCAGGTCAACTCCATGGGCTTCGACGGCGCACACCTGGACCAGCTGGGCAACTGGGGCGCGATGACCGACACCTCCGGCAACCCGGTCGACCTGCAGTCGGGCCTGGCCTCCCTGGTCACCGCCACCAAGAGCGCGCTGTCGGCCACCTCGGGCAAGGTCGTGGGCTTCAACGCGGTCGACGGCTTCGGCGGCCCGAACGTCGCCGCGGCCAAGGCCTCGGACTACCTGTACTCAGAGCTCTGGGACAACCACGAGACCTACCTGGCGGTGAAGTCCTACATCGACAGCCAGGAGCAGGCCTCCGGCGGCATCCCCTCCGAGGTCGCCGCCTACGTCAACTCCAAGGACGACGCAGGGCCCTCCTACGAGGCCGAGAACGGCACCTTCGGCGGTGGCGTGTCCTTCGCCAACGACCACCCCGGCTACACCGGCAGCGGCTTCGTGGCCAACTTCGGGCAGGTCGGTGACAGCGTCACCTTCACCGTCAGCGCGCCGGAGGCCCGCCAGTACAGCCTGGTCTTCCGCTTCGCCAACGCCACCGGCGGCGACGCGACCCGCACCATCTCGGTGGACGGCAGCCCGATCGGCGACGTGAAGTTCCCGTTCGACACCAGTAACAACTGGAACAACTGGTACACCAACGCCGACATCGTCACCCCGACCCTTTCTGCCGGGACGCACACCGTCACCGTCGCGGTCGGCTCCACCGACGCCGGCTACATCAATCTCGACAACCTCGTGCTCGGCACCTTCGACACCACCTCCGTCGAGCTGGCCGACTCGGCGTTCGCCGCCTCCGGCGCGACGCACATCGAGATGGGCCAGGGCGATCAGATGCTGGCCGCGCCGTACTTCCCGGACCACAGCAAGCAGATGACCAATCAGCTGCATTCCTGGATGAAGGACTACTACGACTTCATCACCGCCTACGAGAACCTGCTCTACGGACCGGATGTGCACTCGGTGGACTCCGGCAGCCAGTTCCTGTCCATCGCCGGGGTGAGCACCAGCGGCAACGCCTCGGGCGGCACCGTGTGGACCGACCTGAAGAAGACCTCGAGCGACGACGTCATCCACCTGGTCAACCTGCTGGGCAATGACGGCACCTGGCGCGACGCGGGCAAGGCCACGCCGCCTGCGCAGAGCAACCTGGCCGTGAAGTACTACCTCGGCCCGGACGAGAACCCGACCGCCGTGCACGTCGCCTCGCCGGACACCGCGCACGGCACCAGCACCAGCCTGAGCTACACCGTCTCCAGCGACGCGAACGGACGCTACATCACCTTCACCGTGCCGTCCCTGAACAACTGGGACATGGTCTACATCGACCGCACCTTCAACACCCCGGCGAACAACCAGTACGAGGCCGAGAACGCCGTGCTGACCAACGTCGGCACCAACACCAACCACCCCGGCTACACCGGCAGCGGCTTCGTCGACAACTTCTACCTGGCCAACAGCGGCGTGTCCTTCACCGTCAACGCCACCACCGCCGGCACCCACAACCTGGTCTTCCGCTACGGCAACGGCGGCACCGACGCCTCGCGCATCGTCGCCGTCGACGGCAACCAGGTGGCCACGCCCAGCTTCCCGACCCTGGGCACCTGGGACGCCTGGAGCACGGTCAGCGTCCCGGTGACGCTGACCGCCGGACTGCACACGGTGGTCATCTGGGACGACACCGGCAGCCGGAACGCGATCAACCTCGACAACCTCTCTCTGTCCTGACCGAAACGCTCTTTGGTCAGAACCTCACGGGAAGCGGCTGACACCTTGTCCGACAACATCACGGCTTCGGCACAGCGGCCGGCCTGGTGGCGCCACGGCGTCATCTACCAGCTGTACGTGCGTTCCTTCGCCGACGCGAACGGCGACGGCATCGGCGACCTGAACGGGATCGCGGCCCGGCTCGACCACATCGCCGGCCTCGGCGTGGACGGGGTCTGGCTCAACCCGTGCTACCCGTCGCCGAACCGCGACGGCGGCTACGACGTGGCCGACTACACCGTCATCGACGAGCGTTACGGCGGGATGCCCGCGTTCGAGGCGCTGCGTGACGCGGCGCACGCCCGGGGTCTGAAGCTGCTGATGGACCTGGTGCCCAACCACTGCTCGAGCCAGCACGCGTGGTTCCGCCGCGCGGTCGCGGCCGGCCCCGGCTCGGATGAACGCGCCAGGTTCATCTTCCGGGACGGCCGCGGCCCCGGCGGATCGCAGCCCCCGAACAACTGGCGCTCCACCTTCGGCGGCCCGGCCTGGACCCGGCTCACCGCCCCGGACGGCGAGCCGGAACAGTGGTACCTGCACAGCTTCGATGCCAGCCAGCCGGACTTCAACTGGGCCAACCCGCAGGTCGCGGACATGTTCGACGAGGTGCTGCGCACCTGGTTCGACCGCGGCGTGGACGGCTTCCGCATCGACGTGGCCTACGCCATGGTCAAGCACCCGGACCTGCCGGACCTCGACGACCCGGCCGGGGACAACCCGTACCTGTGGAACCAGCCCGGGGTACACGAGATCTTCCGCCGCTGGCGCGCGCTCGCGGACGGCTACGGCCGCGAGCTGGCGCTGGTCGGCGAGGTCTGGCTGCCCCCGGCCGAGGCGGCGGACTACATCAGGCCCGGGGAGCTGCACCAGGTCTTCAACTTCGACCTGCTCCAGCAGTCCTTCGACGCCCGCGAGTTCCGCACCTCGATCACCGACTGCGTGGACGCGCTCAAGCACGCCGAGGGCGTCCCGGCGTGGACGCTCAACAGCCACGACGTGCACCGCGCGGTCACCCGCTACGGCCTGACCGATCCTGAGCCGCTCAACACCGCGGACGCCAACGCGCTGCGCACTCGCGCGCGCGGAGCGGTCGATGTTCAGCTGGGGATCAAGCGGGCCAGGGCAGCGCTGCTGCTGATGCTCGCGCTGCCCGGCGCGGCCTACCTCTACCAGGGTGAGGAGCTCGGTCTGCCCGAGGTCCAGGACCTGCCGGACGACGCGCGCCAGGACCCGATCTGGGAGCGCTCGGGCGGCACGGAACACGGCCGCGACGGCTCACGCGTCCCGCTGCCCTGGCGAGCCGACGCCCCGAACTTCGGCTTCACCCTCGCCACGCAAAACGAAGCCGACCACGCCACAGCCCCGACGACTACGCCCCCCTGGCTCCCGCAACCCGCCTGGTTCGCCGACTACTGCGTCGACCGCCAGGACGCGGACCCCGAGTCGGTGCTGGCCTTCTACCGCCGGGCCCTGGGCGAACGCAGGCACCTCGACCCGGATGCCCCGCTGGTGTGGCTGGAAATCCAGCGCGAGGACGCGATCGCCTTCCGCCGCGGGCAGTACGTGTGCGCCACCGTCTTCGACGGCCCACCGATCGACGCCCCGGCCGAGTGGGGCCAGGCAGTCATCTCCAGTGGCACCCCAGGCGGTACGACCACGACGACCTGGTACCGCGCTGATAGCTGAGCAGTCGTCAAAGACTCGGCGGCGGGCCGACCGAACCGGCACCGCCGGCCGCCCCGCCGCCACTCAGCTTCGCGCCGCCCTTCACTGAATAGCCCCGACCCTCACCCCCGGACCGCTTCTCCCGCACCTCCAATACCTCCAGCGCCCGCTGCGCCCAGCGGATGTTCTCCTTCTCGAAGGCGCGGCCCCGCATCAACGTCAGGTACGGTCCGACGCGCTCGACCTCGTCGAAGTACTCCTCCTCGGTGCGCCCGGCCAGCAGCCGCGCCCGCATCCGGTCGTAGCGCGCCAGCTTCGCGCGCGCCAGGTCGAGGCGCTGCGCGACCGCGGCAAGCACGGCCTCGCGGTCTCCGACGTCCACCGCCTGCACCTTGACCAGCAGTTCATCCCGGATCGCGGTCACCTTGGCGGGCTGCGCGGTGAACTCGCGCAGCGCCGCGAGGCCGGCCTCCGTCAGGCGGTAGACTCGCTTGTTCGGCCTACGGTCCTGCTCCACGACTCGGGCCGCCACGAGCCCCTCGGCCTGCATGGCCTCGAGTTCCTTGTAGAGCTGCTGCGGGGTGGCCATCCAGAAGTTCGCCACCGACGCGTCAAAGCTCTTGGACAGGTCGTAGCCGGACGCCTCGCCGTCCAGGAGCGTCGCCAGCAGCGCATTGCGCAGTGCCATGCCGGTGCTTCAGTCCCCTCGTCGGCTAGTCAAGAAATTGCACTACGTCGCGAGGCCTCCGCCGCCTCCCGGGCGATCTGGTCGAACTGGGCGTTCATGGCGTCGGCCAGTGCGTTGGCCCCGGAGAGTGGGCGCACCATGACCATGAAGTCGTCGATCTTGCCGTCCTCGTCGAAGTGCAGGAAGTCGCACCCGGTCAGCTTTCTGCCGTTCACGGTCGCGGTGAAGACGAGGGCCAGGTCGCGGCCGTCCGGGTTGGCGATCTCGCGGATGTAGGTGAAGTCCTCGAACACGCGCAGCACGCCACGCAGGATCGCTGCGGTGATCGGCTTGCCGGGGTAGGGCTTGAAGGCGACCGGGCTGGTGAACACGACATCGTCGGCCAGCAGCGCGGTCACCGCCTCGTGGTCCCGGGCCTCGACGGCCTTGCGGAACGGATGCATCCCGACCACCCCATCTACTCAATTTTTTGTATATGTGACGCCAGCGACGCTAGGCGCACGAGCGCCGATTGTCCAGCTTCTGAGGCGCCGATCAAGCAGCGCTCGAACGCAGGATGTACCACAGCCGCCACGGTGTGGTGTGTCGCTGCCAGACGGTGGGACCCGGACTGTAGGCGGGTCCGGTGTGCCTGCGCACGGCCGCCGAGGTCTCGTCGAGTTCGTAGGCGGCGAGATAGGACGGCGCCGACGGGTACGGCGGTTTGATCTCCTCGACCCGCTCGTATCTGACGGCTCGTAGCGCATGGCGCCGCTCGGCGACCTCGCGAAGGTGTACGTCGGTGTAGAAGGCGTTGAACTCGGCGAGCTCTTGTGCTGAGAGCCCGTCGGGCGGGTTCACGCCCAGCAGGTAGATCGCGTGTGGCAGGGATTGCCGCGGGGCGGTCTCGGCGATCTGGCGGTAGGTCACCGCCCACACCCGGCGCAGCTCATCCGGCGCTTCGTCCTCCAGCGTGGTCGCGTTCACGACCGGTGTGACGGTCAACAGTCGCGGCGGGCGAAACCCGCGAGCGGCAACGCCGTCGAGGACAAACAGCTCGCCCCGGTGCCCCGGGGCTGCCAGCAGGGAGATGACCTGCTCAAGGTCGACAGCGCGCCGCGGCTCCCATCCCTGCCACAGCACGAGATCGCCGGGGGCGCTTGATGCGTTCGTCACAGCAGGATGCTAGGCACTGATACCGAGCGAGTCATGCCCACGTTGGTTCTGACACTCCGAACCTGCACGAGTGTGTCCTGCGGAAGCTGCAATTGTGCGTGCGTCGGCTACCTCGTTCGGGCGGCACCAGTCCGCGGCGCGCCGGCCGGCGTCGCGGCTGCGAAGCGGACGGCGGTCATGGGTCGGTCGGTTCCAGAATTCGCGTGAGCAGTTCGACGAGCTGATGCCGCTGCGCCTGCGTGAGCGGCGCGAGCAGGTCATCCTGGGCCTTGTTGACGACCGCGTCGAGCGCAGCGAGCTCGCTGATGCCGCCGGGGGTGATCGTGACAATGTTCCGTCGTTTGTTCTGCGGGTCGGCCCGGCGCTCGATGAGATGGCGTGCTTCAAGTTCGGTCAGGGCAGCAGTCACATCGCTGCGGTCGATCCCCGTGGTGCGCCCGAGGTCGGTCTGGCTGGCCGGGCCCCACTGCTCGAGCGCGGCCAGAAGGCGGTAATGATAGCCGCGCAGCCCGTCCCCGTGCTGCTCGAAGCCCGCCGAGAGTATTGCCGAGGAGCGGGCGAAGGCTCGGCTGATGAGCCAGGTCGGCCGGTTTCTGATGCGGTCCGGGGTGCGGTCGAGCTGGTGGGGACTGAGCGGCATGACCCCAGGCTAACAGTTGTTGGCGCAGCCAACACATGTTATGTTGGCAGCACCAACATTGGTTGGGTCAACATTACTTTCGCACTCCATCCATCCAGCGACCACCACGGGAGAGCCCATGAACACCGCCGCCACCCACGACACCAAGCGCGTGCTGATCGTCGGCCGCAGCCCGAACGTACTGCTCGAAGCAGTGGACATCCTGCGCAGCAGGGGCTACGAAGCGAACGCCACAAACCAGTTCGACGACGTCTTGAGCGACTATGACGTAAGGCAGATCGACATCCTCGTCTTCGGCGGCATGGTCCCGACAGACACGAAAGAGCGCCTTCGCGGTCAGGTGTCCGCGCTCAATCCGGCAGTGACTTTCGTCCAGGGGCTCAGTGGCATCGCAGGGCTGATCGCGGCTCAGGTCGAAGCCGTCACCACCACCGACACACCCGCGCGAACGAAGGTGACCTACGACGACTCCCGGCGATCAGTGCTGATCACGCTCGACGCGGCGGCCCGAGCGACCGTCGAGGCGTGGTGGGCTACCTCCTTGCAGCCTCCCGAGCCCCGCAGCACGCACACGGTGGTGTTCGACAGGCGGCTCGAACCCGGGCACCACGCGATCGCCATGCCGCGGGAGGTCCCCCACGAAGCCTCGTTCACCGCCACCAGGATCAATGGCTCAGTGTACGTATTCACAGTCGGGCCGATGCCGAGCGCGGTGACCCGATTGATTCCCGCCTCCGCGACAGACCGGCGACTTCCCGACGTCGAGAAGGTGACGACACACTCTGATCCGCGACCCGCCGATCGGCGTCTCGCTGGCCATTGAGGCGCCGGCCTTCTTCTGCGGGTTTGACGCCGGGCGATTCGGTGAGACGGTAGAGGTATTCGCATGAATCGCGAGCCAGGGTGTCGTGCTGGCGTTTGCCGCAGCTCGGCGTTCCGGTCCACGTAGATCGCATCAGGCGGTCGGCATGTGGCGGACGAGAGCGGCACCAATGGATTCTCCTGTCTCCTTCGGCACGTCTATGGTCGGTGACGAGCGGGTTGTGACCGTCACCGGTGAGCTTGACCTGACTAACTGCTCGACCTTCGAGAAGGCGCTGCTCACCGCGGTCGCGGCGACGCGACGCGGCTGCGAACTCGTGGTGGACCTGAGCGGCGTGCGGTTCTTCGACGTCTCAGCGCTGCGCGCGCTGCTGGCTGCCGCTGATGCGGCGCAGGCCGCGCGCGTGCGTTTACGCCTGACTGCCTCACCTGTGGTCGGCCGGGTCATCGACGTGCTGGGGGCCGATCTCTCGCGCGCGGATCGCGGCTTGATCCGCACGCCGGACGGCGTGCGGCCGAGGATCTCGATCCCCCCGAGCACCTGAATGGACCTCCAGCAGGCCTCCGTGTTCGCGCGCCAGCGCGCTCGCCCTGACACCCCAGGCGAGGTCGAGCACGAAGACGAGAACTCGATCGCAGTGCAAGTGGCCGCGGGCGTGCTGGCTGAGCGCGAAGGGATCAGCCCTGGCCAGGCGCTGGAGCGGATGCGGACGTGCGCTGCCAAGGACGCGATCACGATGACGGTTCTCGGCCACCGGATTGTGCAGCACCGGGGCTGGCCGCCCGTCGCTTGATAGCTCAGGAGGTTGATCCGCTCAACGGAGGTCCGTCGACGTTGTAGCCGCCGCCTGGCCAATCGCTGTCGCGAGCGACCACGGCGGGGCGCCCGTTAGGTTTATCGGCCTGGTATGCCCAGGGCTTCGATCATCGTGTCGACATAGGCGACCGCGTCGGCCTGGTGTTCGCGGCACCACAGCGCGTCGACGGTAAGCCGCGCCACCGCCCAGCGACGCGCCCGCTCGTACTCGACCTGCGCGCCATCGGCGAATGCGGCCAGGCGGCGCCGTACCGAGGCGCCGATGTCGCCGCAGGCGGCGTGGTCCGACCAGCGGTTGCCGAGGAACTGAGCGCCGTCGAACGCCGGCTCACCCCGAAGGCCCTGGGGATCGATCACCAGCCAGGGCTCGCGCTCGGCCCGCAGAATGTTGTCGAAGACCAGGTCGCCGTGCAAGAGCGTGTCGGGCTGGTCCGCACCCAGCTCACGGCACGTCGCCACCACGGATTCGAGTATTGAGCGGGTAAGCGGCCTACCCAGCCGCTCCCAGGTCTGCGGTAGCTCCTGCTCCCACCGATTAGCCAGGTCGCATACCCGGGGCAGTTCGGTATCGGGCGGAGCCGGGATCGCCAAGCGCCGACACACCTGCCCGAGGGCGACGGCAGCATCCGTCCCCTCAAGCTCGCGTACCGTGCGGGAAGGGTCCAGCCGCTCGAGCAGCATGGCACCGTGGGTGTCGTCGCGCGCGAGCAGCCGCACCGCTCCCCCGCCGTTCCAGGCTGCCAGTGCCACCGGTTCCCACCGGGTCTGCTCGTCGACCCAGGACACCTTCAGCACGACGGATTCGCCGCCCACCAGGCGCGCCGGCAGCGCGACGCCCATGAAGCCATGCCACACCGGCCCATCCAGGGTCAGTGCCCACAGGTCAACGCAGTCCTCGATGATGCCGGGCAGCTCGGCGAGCCACGATCGCGCCGCCTCGCCCTTGCTCTCAAGCGTCGTTGCCACGAACCGAGCGGGGATCTCCACGATGTCCATTGTCGACGCTCTGCGTCTGGCACGTCCGCGGGGCCGGCGCATTCGGCGACCAGGATGTTCGGGTTCAGCCCTTGTTCAGAGCTTCGGCGAGCATGACGAGGATGCCGCTAGGGCCGTGAATGTAGGTGAATTTGTAAGCGTTCTCATACCTCGCCACGCCGCGCACCGGGTGGCAGCCGTGCCTGGCCGCGATCGCCAGGGCCTCGTCGAGGTTGTCCACCGAGAAGGCGACGCGGTGCATCCCGATCTCGTTGGGCCGGGTGGGGTTCGTTTCGATCGCATCGGGATGGATGTACTCGAACAGCTCGATGCACCCGTTGCCGTCCGGTGTCTGCAGCACGGCAATCTTCGCGTGGTTGCCGTCGAGGCCGACCGCGGTGTCGGCCCACTCGCCGCTGACCGTGTCGCGGCCGAGGACGCTTAGCCCGAGGTCGGTGAAGAAGGCGATGGTCTCCTCGATGTCACGCACGGCGATGCCGACGTTCTCGAACTTGATGGGCATGAGGTCTGCTCCCTGCGTTCGCGCTGTTCGCGGCGTCGATCCGGCTGGGCCTGACGACGCCGGGGTGGGTGACTTAGTCCTGCGGCGTCAGCAGTACGACGGGAATCTGCCGATCGGTATTCTTCGCGTACTCCTCGTAAAGCGGAAAGATGCGCACCACCTGGGGCCAGAGGGTCTCGCGTTCGGCCGGGACGCCACACGGCCGGCCACGGCTGCGAGCTCGCACGATTGGTTCAGCCCTTGGCCCGTAGCGTGCTGCCGGGGCGCAGTGCGCCGTCCTCGCCGATGTCGGCGAGAACGGGAGGCAGACCCTCGTCGAGCATTGTGCGCCGCACGCGCCCGAGCAGGCGCGACATGAACACGCCCTCAATGCCGCGGAACCCGGTGTGCTCCCATGTCAGCCTGGTGCCGCCGGGGATCGCTTCCAACATGTTCGTGACCACACTCGGCTCGTCGGCCTCCTTGTTGCGCCAGTCGTAGCGCAGCAGCGTGGGTTCCTCGGCGTCCAGAACCTCGCACCGCACGATGCCATCCCAGCCTGGGAACGGCTTGCCGATGAACCTGAACTTGGTGCCCGCCTCGGCCTTGAACCCCTCGGGACGCCCTCCCCGTCCGGTCGATGTCCACAGTGGAATCAGGGCCGGGTCCGTCAGGGCACGCCAGACGGTGATGACCGGGTGCTGATATTCGCGGACGATGCGGTACTCGCTCACGGTGCCTCCTCGCGGCTCTTAGATGTCCCCATCGAGAAAACTACAGTCGCAGAAAACTTTTAGCAACTGTAAACCTAGGCTAGGCTGTGTCCATGGACGGACGACGGTTGCCCGACTCGACTCTCGAGGTGTCGCACGTGCCGGCCGAGGGACTGCGCGAACGCAAGAAGCGGCTGATGCGTCAACTGCTCTCCGATACGGCGACCGCGATGTTCCTCGAGCACGGCTTCGACGCAGTGCGGGTGGCGCAGGTCGCATCGGTATGCGGTGTGTCGGAGAAAACCGTCTTCAACTACTTCCCGGTCAAAGAGGCCCTCGTCATGGACCGCCTCGAAACCACGTTGACCGCGCTGTGTACCGCGCTCGCCGACCGCGCCCTCACGCCGGTCCAAGCGACCCTCACCGTCCTCGACGGAGAACTCAGCGCACTGACGGGCCGCCTTACGGCCGACGCCGACGCCGACGCCGAGGCCGAGGCCGACACCGACGCCGACGAGAGCCGCGAGGCGATCCGAAGATTCGGCGACCTGATCCGGGCGACCCCGGCGCTGCGCGCGTACCTGGCCGACATGACCGACCGGTCCGCCGCGGCCGCCGCCGGGGTTCTGGCCGCGCGGGCGGGAATGACCGCAGACGAGCCCGAGCCGCAGATCGCGGCCAGGGCGCTGCTCGGGCTCTGGCGCGTTCAGGCCGACAGCCTGCGCCGGCACCTGAGTCAAGCAGCGGCGCCGACACTGCTCCATGAGCGTGTGAGTGCCGACGTCCGCCGCGCCGCCGAACTCATCGACACGGGGCTGCGGGCATTCGCCGCCGCTGCATGACCGGGCACTGTGACCCCGGCGTGCGGTCCTAGTGTCCGGCCAGCTCGGCTACGACCGGTGCGAGCGCGTCGGCGAAGTCTGCGCCGAAGATGAAGTAGGAGAAGCCGAACTCCTCGCGTCGCCGCTGGATCTCCTCGGCGGCTGCCGCGGGGTCGTCCGGAAGGAGCAGCGGTGAGTCGATCGCGCGCAGCGCGGCGGGATCGGTGTCGGGGCGCGTCATGAACGGCGCGACACCGTCGCCGATGACCGAGACGTGCATCGCGAGTTCGACGTCCCGGGTGGTGTGGAACTCGCCTACCAGCCGCGCTAGGTCGGCTCGGGAGTCGCTCGGCGACAGGACGAAGGTGACCGTGTCCGCCAGCTCGGCGGCCAGCGCCCGGGCCTTCGCGCTGCGCACGGCCATCGCGACCGGGGTGTGCAGGTCGGGTCCGTCGAGAGCGCGCAGCGCCGTCACGGTTTCACGCACGTGGCCCAGCCGCTCGCTTGCTGGTACGACGGGCAGTCCCAGTTCGCGCAGTTGGTCTTCGATGCCGGGTCTGCCGGTGCCGATGCCCATCTCGAAGCGCCCGTCGGTGAGCAGCGACAGCGAGTGCGCCTCCCACGCGGTGCTCCACGGCGGGCGCACCGGGGAGGCGTACACCCACGTGCCCACCCGCAGGTCCGCGAGGGTTGCGGCGACCGCCAGCGTGGGACCGGGTGCCGGCTGCCATTGCGGGACGTCGGGCATCAGCAGCGTGCTGTAACCGCTGTCGGCGATGCGGCGCACCCGCTCCCGCCATGTCGACAGGTCAGTCCGCACCGGGGCAACCACCCCGAATCGGAACGGTCTCGTCCTGTTAGCTGCGATCGAATCGGTCATCGTTCTGTCCTCTTCAATACGTGATGGCCCTGAGCCGACAGCGCGGAGCCGCTCGGCGCGGTAATCGTCTTCCTGCGCGGCGCTTCCTAAGCAAGCGCCGTTCACTGTTACTACGAAGACACCCGCCTGGATCCGACAGGCCCGCTGGACTTTTTGTGCGAGCGCCGGGCTGAGCGACCCTGGCTCGGTATGACGCCGTCGTCGCTGAGACGCCCGCCCGTGTCCGCCACACCCTTGATCATCGATCGATAGGTTCAAAATACGCGCTGAGCTGGGGTGCTACTGTGAACGCACCCTGAGCCAGGGCTGCCGAGCGGCTGCGGGCGATGTGCTGGCATGGAGTAACGGGGGCATGACAGTGGGCGGGAGCGGAAGAGTTCTGCGGCGCGTGAACGCAACGGCGCCACTGTTAGTCGCCGCGTTGGTCGGGGCAGCGGCGGCGGTAGCACCTGCTTCATTCCGCCCTGCGCCCCATCAGGCCTCGCACATTCTCATCCCCTCCTCATCCGGTCTTCACCACGGCCTCAGGGTTCTTCGAAAGTGTCCGTCTGCCCGAATCCCAGCCCGGACACCGAAGCGAGCCCATGACCGCGCAGCGCTTGACCGAACCCGTCCCGCCGACCGAGCCTGCCGAATCCGCTTCGCCCGCCGCATCGGCGCGTACGCGCGCCCGGTGGCAGCTGTGGCTTTCTCCGGAGGGGCAGCCGTCCTGGTCCCGCCCGGTGCTGCTGGTGATCGCCGCCCTGGCGGCGCTGCTGTACTCGTGGAACATCGCGCACAGCGGGTACGCCTACTTCTACTCGACCGCCGTCAAGAGCATGTCGGTCAGCTGGAAGGCGTTCTTCTACGGCGCGCTCGATCCGGGCGCCACGATCACGATCGACAAGCTGGCCGGCTCCTTCCTGCCACAAGCGCTGTCCGCGCGCATCTTCGGCTTCCATCAGTGGTCGCTGACGCTGCCCCAGGTGATCGAGGGCGTCGTCAGCGTCCTGGTGATCCACCGGATCGTGCGCCGCTGGGCCGGGGCCGTGCCCGCCGTGCTCGCCGCCGGGCTGTTCGCGCTGACGCCGGTGCTCGCCTCGATGTTCGGCCATCCGATGGAGGACGGGGCACTGACCATGTGCCTGGTGCTCGCGGCCGATTCCTACCAGCGCGCCGTGCTGGAGGGGCGGCGGCGCTCGCTGCTGCTGGCCGGGATGTGGGTCGGGCTCGGCTTCCAGGCGAAAATGATGCAGGCGTGGATCGTGCTACCCGCACTGGCCGTGGGATACGTGTTCACCGCGCCACCGAAGCTGCGCCGCCGCCTGCTGGATCTGCTGCTGGCAGGCTTCGTGGCCGCGGCGGTGTCCTTCTCCTGGATCCTGCTGTACACGCTAACCCCCGCGACCGACCGTCCCTACATCGACGGCAGCACGAACAACAGCGCCGTGTCGATGGTCTTCGGCTACAACGGCTTCGGACGGTTCGGCGTCAACGTGGCGGGTTCCGTCGCAGGCTTCGGCTCCGGCGGTGGTGCGCGCGGCGGCGCGCCAGGCGGCGGCTTCGCGTTGCCCGGCGGTGCGCGCGGCGGACTGCCCGGCGCAGGCGCCCCCGGTACCGGCGGTCCAGGCGGCAATGGCTTCGCCCCGCCGAGCGGCGGCCAGTTCCCCGGCGGTGCGTTCGGCGGCAGAACCGGCGCCGCGAACATCCGCTTCGCCGGTCAGGCCACCGGCCTGGGCAAGCTGTTCACCGGCCGGTTCGTCACCCAGATCGGCTGGCTGTATCCGCTCGCCTTCGCCGCGCTGCTCTTCGGCTTGGCAGGCTGGTCGCGGCGCCGCCGCCGTGCCGACCGGCTGGGCAGCGGGCTGCTGATGTGGGGCGTCTGGCTGGCCACCACTATGGCCGTGTTCAGTGAGATCAACATCCCGCACACCGCGTACATGGCCACGCTCGCGCCGCCACTGGCCGCCTTGAGCGGCTTCGGGATCCGCCAGTTCTGGCGAGCCTACCGCCGGGGTGGCGCCGCGGCGTGGACGCTGCCGACGGTGATTGCCGCACAGGCTGGCTGGACGGTCTACCTGGCCCGCGACTACACCTCCTTCGTGCCTTGGCTTACCCCGACGGTCATCGTCGTGGGCGCGGTCGCTGTCCTCGGTCTTGTGGTCGGCTTGCTCGCGCGTCGTGCGCCCGACCGCTTGCCGCTGACCCGGTTCGGGCGCCGCGCCCGGCTGCGGCTGGCGGTGACCGCGCTGGTGGCCGGTGTCGCCGCCATGGTGCTGATGCCGACCGCGTGGTCGCTGTCCGCGTTCGACAGCCAGGACGACGGGTCCGCCTTCGACGCGAGCGCCGGGCCCTCCGGCGGCGGCCTCGGACTGAGCGCGACCGCGACTCTCACCGCGGAGCAGACCAAACTATTGGCATACCTCGACGCACACCGCGGCAGTGCCCGGTACGTGATGGCGACGACATCCTGGAACACGGCGGCGCCCTATATTGAGGCCACCGGCCAGAAAGTGCTGCCGATGGGCGGGTTCAGCGGCTCAGTGCCGGAGCCCACTCTCGCCGCGTTCAAGCAGCTGGTACAAAGCGGGCAGGTCAGGTTCGTCATGGTCGCAACGAGCGCGGGCCTGGGCGGCGGCAACCCCGCGGGCGCCAGCGGGACCAGCGCGGTGGCCGCGATCACGACGTGGGTGCAAGGCGCATGCGCCACGGTGCCCGCGGCCGACTACGGCGGCACGGCGAGCACCACCACCGAACTCGCCGGCCCCTTCCAGCCGGGCGGCGGCAGCGACACTCTCTATCAGTGCTCGCCGAGCTCAGCCCGCTGACCCGCATTTCCACATCCGTGCCGGGTTCGGCGCGTTGCCGACTGGCCGGGAAGGCATTGGATGAGTCAGCTGACGATCGGCGGTTTTTCGATGGGGCCAGCTGTTCTTCGGGCTCATCCAGTTCCGCCCGCCGCGCGCACAGGCTCAGTGATCGACGTTCGGCGGCACTGCGCCGCAGTTGCTGCCAGGCGGGATCCGTCGGTGGCGGTGGGCGCTTATACAGGCTCCAACCTTTCGAAACGCCCGCGGTGGAAAACCAGGGGCCGAATCCGAGGGAACGGAGTCACCCGTTGGAGGCGCAGCAGGGCGATCACATGGTCGCCCGCATCCACCTCGGCGTCGAGCGAGCATTCGAGCCACAGCGCCGTCTCGTGCAGGAAGATCGCGCCGGATTCCCCTGTCTCCCATTGGATGCCCGCGAAGCGGTCCCCCGCGGGAGCGGACAGCTGTCGGCACAGGTCGCCGTGGTTCTCCCCCAGCACGCTGACGCCGAGGCCCGGCGCTGCGCGCAGCACTCTCCATGTGCGCGAGGTGCGCGCGGCGCAGAACGAGACCAAGGGAGGGTCGAGGGAGACCGGGACGAAGGAGCTCGCCGCCATCCCGACCGGCTCGCCGTCTACGAGCGCGCAGACCGCTACCACCCCTGACGCGGTGTGGCCGTAGGCGTTGCGTAGTTCGCGCGACGCGTTCGGACTGACTGTCATGGGCATCTCCTTCGTCACCATGCCTGCGGCGTTCCGAGCGGCAAGATCTCCCGGATCTCGTCGATACTGCGGATCTCGTGGTCGACCACTTTGAAGACCGCCACCATGTAGAAGGTCCCGCTGTCGGGTCTTGGACTGTGCGGAACCGGATGGAAATCGACCATGACCGTGCTGACGGCGACGCCACGGGCCGGATCGAGAACGGGGAAGTGACCTGCGCGGACCGTCGGCCTGGCCCCTCGGGTCTGGTTGAGGCAGCTTGCGACGGTGTGCACCGTCGCGTCGGGTGACAGCAGCGTGGTGAGCGTATTCGTCACCTTCTTGCCGTTGTCGTAGCGGTCGCAGCGGTATCCGATCCGCGCCAGGCTGCCGTCGCTCTCACCCAGGGCTGACCAGTAGCTGCCGGCCACCGCCGCGAGCGCGTCCCGGTCGCAGGCGCGTTCGGGCGGTACCAGTGCGTCGTAGAGCACGTCGGGGGCTAACAGGCGGTCGACGTCGGCGAAGTGCCCGGCCGTGTCGGTACTGACGAGCAACTCCGCTTCGCTCACCGCGTTGTCTGCCACCCTGAGCCGGAGCGCGAACGGACGGCGCTGGCCGGCGCAGACCGCGACCCCCGTCGTCGCGAGCTGCCCCTGCTCGACGTCGACGAACGTCTGCAAGCCGAGGAAGTCGCCGGCTGTATCCCAGAGCCCTTCGCCCGGCTTGATTTCGACGGCGTTCTCTGTCACCCGGAAGCAGCTGTTCCATCGGGCAAAGCCAGGGTCGTGGCGGACCAGACTCTCCAGGAAGCGATCGCCGTGTCCTCGCAGCATCCGCTCGGCTTCCCGACCCGCACTCTCGTACATTCCATCAGCCTTCTGCTATGCGGCGGATGTGTGGACCGGCGCGGCGGTCATCCTTCGGCTGCGGAAGCCAGGACGGCGCTCCCGCTCTCGCTCTCGATGCGCGCCGGCGTCCGCGACACCGTGTAGGTGAAGGGCTTGAGTGTCGCCATGAGCAGGAAGGCGAGCGCGGTGGCTGCGATGACCAGCGCCATGGGCACGGTGAAGCTGCCAGTGGCGTCGAAACCGGCTGATAGCGGCGTACCGCGCGCACCGGGCAGTAGCGCGGATCCGTACCGGGCGGCACGTCGACGTGGTCCTCCCTCAACCCGGAGGAGTTGGTCTTGGACAGCCGGATGCGCACCCGCAGAACCTCGCTGTCCCCGTCGCCATCCTCGGGCTCCGTCAGTGACATCTCGTGCGGTTCAGCGACTGTCAGTTTCTGCGAAGCTGCATCTCGTTGTCCTGCTAAGACTGCATTGAGATGTCACTGAACCTGCACGAGATGTCACCTCACAGGTCAGTGCGCTGCCGCCGCGGACGCGAGCGCCCACGGCGGCGGCCTAGTCGATTGCCGGTACCGAGCCATTGATGCTTTCGCTACCACCGAGCGAGGCTTACAGGGATCACCTCGGATTGGTGGCCGAGCACTGATGGTGCAAGGAGCGCTCGGCATGTACGTCATGTGCCGATCGGATCAGGTGTCCTGGTGTCGATCGGTGCCGTGCTCTTTGATGAACCGACGTGCGTCGCGGCTGCCGATGCCTTCCCAGCCGTCGAACCGAAAGGCTTCTTGGCTCGCGTACCGGCTCATGGCGGACATCGTCTCGGCGAGGAACGCATCGTCGCCATCGAACAGCGCCGCCCGCACGGCAGGGTCGATGGCGATCCGTTCGAAGGCTGGGTCGGAGCGCTGCGAGTAGTAACGTGCGAACCCTGGATTGAAAAGTCTGCCCTCTGTGGTGCCTTGCTCGCCCATGACGACCAGACAGCTGTACACGTCGAACTGGCACAGGCTGGTGAGCACCGACTCGTGCTCGGCCGAGCGATCCGGATGCAGCGCACCGAGCGCGCGCACGACGTTGTGAGCGCTAGCCAGCATCCCGCCGTCCTGCTCGCCGATCAGCTTCGCACGCGACGCGACGGTCAGCGCGTGCCGGATCCAGCCGCCGTACCGCCGGACCGAGTGGTGTTGGGGTTGGCGGTCGGCGAGCAGCCGCACCGCGGTCCAAACCTCGTCGCGCACCGCCAGCGCTCCGAGCGCGTAGACCCGAGTCATGATCTCCAGCCACAGCCAGGCGGCTCTCGGCTGGGGATCGAGGAATCCGAGCTCGTAGATGCGCACCAGCGCGCCAAGAACGCGATGGAACCAGGCGGGTCGCTCGTGGTCGATGCACAGTGCGGCGGCGATGGTGAACCTGTCGAGCAACTGCTCGAGTTCCTCAGACTGGTTCGGGTAGAGGGATTCGGCGTCCCGGGCGGCGCTGTTCAGCAGCGTACGCAGCGCGATGTCGTCCCCGCGCCGCAGCAGCTCCGTGATCAACTGCTCGAACGCGTCGGCGTCCAGCTGCCAGCTGACAGCCTGCAGAGAAAGCCGCTCCAGCCGGGTAGCGGCAAGCACACTGTCAAGCTGTGCACTCCACTCCCGGCTCAGCTCCTGTCGCCACTGTTCCTTACGGCGATCAAGCACTTGCCCGATCAGGCGCTCACGGTCAGCATCGTTCCAGCGTTCGCTGCGGGTGCCGTGCCGCACGAACACCTCGCCGGGACGGAAAATCGTGCGCTTGCGCGGCTTTTCCGCGTCGCCGAGTGGCTCTTCGTATTCTCCCGGAGCGTGGATGATGCAAAAGCCGTAGGGCGAAGGCTGGACGTAGATCAGGACGGTCAGGATGCCTTTGAACTCGTGGCGTGCGGTGCGGATCTCCGGTTCGCTCAGGTACTTGCCTAGCTTCCGGCGCAACGTGGCATCGTCGAAGTGCCGGGCGCATGAGTCGGTGAGCCCGGCGACCGGGTTGCCGTGGTCATCGGCGCCGATGAGCAGGTAGCCACCGTCCGGCTCGGCCTGCATCGCGGCGACGTCTTTCGCGAGCTCAACCAGATCGCGAGTCGTTGCTGGGTCGAGGGGGTGTTTGTAATCGAGGCAGGAGTGTTCGCTCTGCTCGGCCAGCAGCGCGGCCGCCTTCTCGCGGGTGACGACAGGCTCGACGATAACAGCCATGGGCGAGCTCTCCGGTGCATCCATTGCGGCCGGGCGCCCTGCCGCGCCGTATGCCGATTTCGTCCACGCTAGCGGCAGTAGGGACTGGATCTGAGGTATTTGCATGGTGATGCTGTTGGCGCTCGGGATCGTGCCGGGCCTGGGCCGTCGGTGACCGAGTCGTTCACTGCGGATGGAACGGGCGGGAATGCCCGCCGTGCGCCCGATGAAGCGTGGTTCGAGCACGAGGGATTACCGGCAGACCGGCGTCAGGCTGATTTCGTTTGTCGATCTCGGCTGGTGGCGCGGGTGCGCGCGGCTCGCTCGTGGCGCCGCAGGTCGAGAACGATGACGTGAATCTCGAGCTGGCTTTCCTCGCGCTCAAGGGCGGCGCGCTGTTCGAGTTCGTCGTGAAGGTGCCCGGCGGTTCCGCTGGGGGCCTTGCTGCGGCGGCTATCGGCGCGGTCCCACTGGTCCTTGGGGTACCAGCCCACCAGGTAGATGCCGTGCCGGGTGCCGGTCGTGGCCATGTAGTCGGCGGCGAGCTGGTCGTGCAGTCCGGTGAGCAGGTGTTCGTTCCAGCAGCCCTTGACCTCGATGACGATCTGGCAGGTTGCGGCGCCGCTCGGGTCCATCGTGGTCGCCTGGCACAGAAGGTCGACGCGTTCTCCGACGCCGACGGCCGCGCGAGTGATCTCCACTTCACGGTTGGTGAACACGGCGGGCAGATGGGCGCGCAGGTGTTTGGCTACGTAGTCGGACAAGTCAGCCTCGCGCTTCGGGAACCACCGGGAGGCGGCGTTGGTCGCGCGCTGTTCGTCCCACAGGAAGCCGGCCTCGGGGGTCGTGCCGCGCATGTTCTGCTGCAGCCGTGCGAGTTCTGCCATTACCGCCTCGAGCAGGTCGCCGCTGTCGCGCAGGTGGCGGCGGCGCGCGTCCTTGATCAGGGCGCGCAACTCGCGCAGGCTGATCGGGTTCCAGCAGGTGGCGCGATGGTTCTCCTGAGCTTCGGCCAGGGCACGGCGCAGCCACGGGCGGTGCGGATTGCCCAGCGCCAGTACGGACAGTGCGTCAATGGCTGAGAGCGTGCCGCGCGCGGTTAGGTGCTTTAGCCCGCGTTCGCGCCAGAACCTGGTGTCGTGTTGTGCGGTTCGGAAGCCGACCTCGGTGGGCCAGATGTCCTGCTCGGGTGGAAACTGTTCGAGCAGCCAGCCGTAGAGCGCCCCGAGCTGGACGTCGTCCAGTTCGGAGAGCGGGTCGAAGGGCTCGTAGCTGGTTGCTATGTCCTCGGCCAGAGCTCGGCCCCAGGCAGGGCGTGAGCGCATCTGCGTGAAGATTTCCGGCCACGCGGCAGCGGGTTGTGTGTACAGCAGGCCGAGCGCGGCGTGGCGGCCCGCTTGTTCGTCGCGCTGCGTCGCGTCGTCGCGCACAGCCTGCAGCGCGTAGAGCCTGGTGGCGGCGTGGACTTGCTCGAGTAATAGCCGCAGCGCCAAGTCGAAGTTCGCCAGGTTCGGCGCGGCGCGCAGGCCGGGCAGTTCGGCGGCGAGCGCGTCAGCCAACTCGCTGCTCCAGCAAGCGGTGGTGAAGCGCAGTTCGTCCGCGGCGGGCCCCGATGCGGCGGCGCGCAGTAGCCGCACGGCGGGTTGGCTGATAGCCGACGGGGCTCGCTGGCCTAGCAGGCTGAGCAGGCGCCGTTTGCGCTCAGGTTCGCCAGCGTTGTCCGCCGCGGCGCCGAACCCCAGCAGGGCGGGCGCCCATCTGTGCCATACGGCGGGTTCAAGCGAGTGAAGCCGTTCGGGGGCGTGACGGTCCATCAGGGCGAATGCCAGGTAGCCGGCTTGGGCCGGCCAGCTGGTCACGTTGGTCGCGTCGATCCAGTCGTCGGTGTGCGGGTGCTGCACGCGCAGGTAAGCGTCGGCCGCTTCGATCAGGCGGTCAAGCAGGTCGGGGTGTTGCTCCGCCAAGGCCCGGTAGCCGGGCCGTGCGGTGACGTCGTCGCTCCACCAGGTGAGGATGACGGCGGTGTCCGGGTCCGCCTGCATCAGCCAGCACAGTCGCCAAAACCCGTCCGGGTCGCCTGTTTCGGTCTTCTGCAGCAGGGCCTGGAGCGTTGTGAGGTTTTGCTGCCGTGCGGCGGCTCGGTCGAGCGGCGGCTGGCCGTTCGCAGCGTGTCTGCGATCATCGACCCGGTGGGCCGGTATGGCGGGCGGGGCCGTACGGGCGTCGAGCATTGGGCCGAGCACCTGCTGCCATACCCTTGATCCGCGGCGGGACTCGGCGCTGTGGCGGTGGCCAGGGTCGGCGGGCGAGAAGATCGCGCGGATGAGCACGTGCCAGCGTGGCGCGTCGGTCTCATCGGCCTGGCTCTCCCGGTCCAGCAGCCAGTCGAGATCGGCGGGTTGCAGCAGACCGAGCGCTCGAGCCAGCGGTGCGTGGGCCAAGCGCGCCGCGTCGTTGAGGGACGCGGCGCGTTCGGCCAGCAACCGCGCCAGGGCGCGCCGGTCGCGTTCGTCCGTGTCAGTGGAGCACTGCAGCGGCGGCGCTACCTCGTAGTGCAGATCGTTCAAGAGCTGCTCGTGCACCAAGTCAGCCAACGCCGGCAGCAGTGGCGCGCGGTCCCGGGCGCTCCAGGCGCGCGTGATCAGCCGGTTGAGCAGTTGGTCGTCACGCCGCGCCCCGGTGTGCTGGGGGCGGCCGTCACGGTGGCCGGGGCGCGCGGCCGCCCAAGCCAGCACTATCGGCAGGTCCGCGTCGCTTAGCCGTTCGGGCAGCCGGAGGCGGAAGAGCGCGTAAAGGTCCAGGACGGTCGGGCGGGTTTCACGTGTCATCGCCGCGACCAGTTCCTCGACGCCCAGAGCCTGTGGCCAGAGCGCATCGAGCACAGCGCCGCGCAATTCGTCGTCGAGCTCGTGCGGCGTGTCGGTCATCAGCGGCCGTAGCATCTTCGCGGCGCGGCCGTGGTCGAGCGCGTTCGCGCTCAGTACGGCGCGCACTCGCAGCGCGGTCTGCCGCGCTGGATCAAGTGCGACAGCGACCAGATCGTCGACGAGCCTTGTCTCGCCGGTTTCTTGCGCGATGACCGCCGCGGCCCGCCCGCGCTCCGCACTGCCGACGCGAAGTGCGGCGCGCAACTGGTCTACAAGGCCCGGGTGGGTCAGCTGCCCGATCCACAGATCGGACAGCGAGCGGTTGCGCAACAGGTCGGCGTCGGCAAGGTCCAGCAAACCGTCGATCAACGATGCTTTGACTTCGTCCTGGGCGATCGCGTACGGGTAGCTCGCCACTGTTTCAGCGTCGGCCTGCGCCAGCCAGCGATGGGCGACCGGGTCGAGTGCGACCAGCCACGCGGCCGTCTCGCGCAGCATCGGGTGGACCTTCGCGCCAGTGCGCGACGAGGAGAGCAGCACACCGCGAAGCTGCGCTTCGGGCACGCCGCGGTGAACCAGGTGTCGGGCGGCGAGGTACGCGGTGAAGCTCTCGTGTCGCAGCACGCGGCGCGCTGCGCGGCCTCCGGTGAACAGGGCGCATCCGAGGGCGTCGCCGAGCGAGGCTTCATCGACGGCCAGCTCGCCGCCTGGGCACGGCTCGCTGCCGCCGATCAGCTGGGAGACAGGCAGCTCGGT
>Ga0070739_10000767_pt1 | contig 55309 bp, 46 predicted proteins | sample Coa_R1_7_FD_66445 | JGI IMG/M metagenome (GOLD analysis project Ga0070739, IMG submission 66445) | Surface soil microbial communities from Centralia Pennsylvania, which are recovering from an underground coalmine fire - Coalmine... | ecosystem: Environmental > Terrestrial > Soil > Unclassified ...
AACATCCGGATCTCTGCCGAGCTGATCCAGCCGATTGCCATGGAAGAGGGCTTGCGCTTTGCCGTGCGAGAAGGCGGCCACACCGTCGGAGCCGGCGTCGTTACCAAAATCTTCGAGTAGACCCGATTCGGAAGCCAGCGGAGAAACTCCTGCTGGCTTCCGGCCTTGTGTGTAACCTTCCGGGCCGTGAACGACCCGTCTGGCAGGCGGCTTTGCCCCCGCTCCTGTGTGGCTGCCCTCACGGGCGGATCAAAGCGGAGATTAGATTCGTTCGCTAAGGGCGAACGAAGGATGAATGGATAGACGGAAATGGCACAGAAAGAGACCCGAATTATCATCACAATGGCATGTACCGAGTGCCGCTCGCGTAACTATACGACCTCCAAGAACCGGGTCAAGCACCCCAATCGCCTGGAGCTAAAGAAATACTGCCCCCGGCCTACCTGTCGTAAGCATACGCTGCATCGCGAAGCCAAATAACCGCATCCTGTCAAGCGTGTACGCAGCATGCCCGGCGCGGAAGCGCCTCCCAGCGACGGACGAAAGTCCGTCGCCAATGCGAACGGAATGCATTCCATCGCACATACATTCCGACACGCGAAAATACGACGAGAAAGATACAGCATAAGTCACTATAGGGGTGTAGCTCAGTTGGTAGAGCGGCGGTCTCCAAAACCGTAGGTCGCGAGTTCGAATCTTGCCACCCCTGCCAATTTTCTTCGAGGGTGATAAGCTCCTTACCGTACGATGAGGGCGCAGGAGGCCCATCTAAACTCCGGAAAAGGTGTGATCATGGCAGCAATACAAAAGCAAGCAGGTAGCACGGTATCGCGTGGGCGTGGACTATCCTATCTGCAAGAAGTCGTGACCGAGCTCAAGAAAACCACGTGGCCTACCAATCAGGAGGCGACGCGGCTGACTTTGGTCGTCATCGCCGTCCTCGTGGCGCTCGGTATCTATATGGGCGCGCTCGACTGGGGCTTCTCGGTACTGGTCAGTAAGTTCAGCCTTATCAAGTGATGATCCAGCCCGATCTGCTGCACGATCGCACGGATGCCCGGGCAGGAGAACGGAGGTCACGGGCAGAATTCGGCGAGCGCGGAGGCAAAATGCAACGACACTGGTACGCAGTTCATACTTACTCCGGCCACGAAAACAAGGTCATGACCAACATCCTGCGGCGGGCTGAGTCGATGAACTTGCGCGACAAGATTTTCCGCATCCTGGTCCCCATGGAGACGGAGATGCGGGCCAAGGCGGGCAAGAAGACCGAGGTCAAGCGCAAGGTCTTCCCCGGCTATGTGCTCATTGAGATGGTTCTGGACGACTCGACCTGGTATCTGGTCAAGTCCACCACAGGGGTGACCGGATTTGTCAGCTCGGGCAATAAGCCGGTGCCCCTCCAGGAAAAAGAGGTGCAGCTCATCCTCGACTCCCTCGAGGGCCATGCGCCTACTCCGGTCGTCAAGTTCGAGAAGGGCGAGGTCGTCCGGGTCACCTCCGGTCCTTTCACAGAGTTTACCGGCCGCATCGAAGAGGTCAACGCCGACAAAGAGAAGCTGCGCGTATTGATCTCCATCTTCGGCCGCGATACGCCCGTCGAGCTGGATTTCCAGCAGGTCGAGAAAGTCATCTAAAACGTGTAAATGATTTCCTCTCTATTTCCCCTCTCCTTACGAAGGAGAGGGGTATTAAGGGGGTGAGGTCCATTTACTTCTGGAGAATTGTATGGCGAAGAAAGTGACGGCCGTCGTTAAGCTGCAGATACCCGCCGGGAAGGCCACGCCGGCCCCTCCGGTCGGCTCTACGCTAGGCCCGTACGGCATCAACATGATGGAGTTCATCAAGGGCTATAACGAGAAGACGGCCGCTCAGGTCGGAACGATCATTCCTGTCGAGATCACCATCTTTGAGGACCGCTCGTTCACCTTTATTACCAAGACACCGCCGGCTGCCGAGCTGATCAAAAAGGCGGCCACCGTCGAAAAAGGCTCCGGCCGGCCCAATCGCGAAAAGGTGGGCCGCCTGACCCGCGATCAGGTGCGCCAGATCGCTGAAGTCAAGATGCCCGATCTGAACGCCATCGACATCGAGGGCGCAATGAAGGTCATCGAGGGAACCGCGCGCTCGATGGGCGTGGATATCGTGGGGTAACCGATCATCACGTGGGAGGGGCGTGACCCGCCCCGCTGCAATCTACCACAGGAGATAACAGACAATGGCAGATACGACAACCGCTCCCGAGCAGACCGACGTTCCGGAGCCCGCCACCGCGGAAAAAGGCGGACTTTCGACCGCCGCGCGGCGGTGGGCCAGGGCGCAGCGTCCTCGGAAGCACAGCCAGCGCTTCCTGGCGCTGGAGAAAGGGCTGTCCAGAGAGCAGCTCTATGAGCCGGAGCAGGCCCTTGCGAAAGTAAAGGATCTGGCGACGGCCAAATTCGATGAGACCGTCGAGTGCGCGGTCAACCTGGGCGTCGATCCCCGCCACGGCGACCAGATGGTGCGCGGCGCGACCAGCCTGCCCTACGGCACCGGCAAGTCCCGCGTCGTCTGGGCGTTTGCGCGCGGCGAGAAGGCCGACGACGCCAGGGCGGCAGGAGCCGACGTGGTCGGCGCGGAGGACCTGGTCGAGCGCATCCAGAAAGAGGGCGGGGCCACCTGCGACATCCTGGTCGCCACGCCGGACATGATGCCGCTGGTCGGGCGCCTGGGACAGATCCTCAAGCAGCGCATGCCCAACCCCAAAGCCGGCACCGTCTCGCCCAACATCGCCCAGGTGGTGGAGGAGATCAAAGGCGCGACCCGCGCGGAGTACCGCGTCGATAAGAACGGAATCATCCACGCGGCTATCGGGAAGGCCAGCTTTCCGGTCGATCATCTGCAGGCGAACTTCATCACGCTCCTGAGCGCGCTCATCAAGGCCAAGCCGGCCGCTGCTAAGGGCAAGTATCTCAAAAAGATCACCGTCAGCTCGACCATGGGGCCGGGCCTATCGGTCGATACCGCCGCCGCGCAGAGATTGGCCGAGCACGTATAACAAGGCGTACGTAAAAAAGCCCTCTCCCATTGTTGGGAGAGGGCTTTTTTACGTGCAGGGGATCAGAACTGCTGATGGCGGGCCTGTTGGGCGACCTTGATACGGTTCTCCGCGCGCTCCAACTGCTGGCGTACCTCCTCCGCATTGATCCCCTCGACGGCCAACATCTGTCGCGCTTTTTCGGCGGCTTCCCGGGCGCGGTCTACGTCGATCTCTTCCGATAACTCTGCGGAATCCGCCAGGATGATCACTTTCTCCCGGCTGACCTGCATAAAGCCGCCACTCGTGGCGATGTAGGCTGTCTGGCCGTCGGCCAGGGTCAGCTTGATGAGTCCGGTCGTCAGCTCCGTCAGGAGGGGCGCGTGGCCGGCGAGGATGCCCAGCGAGCCTTCCACGCCCGGAACGCGTACCATCTGTACTTCCTCGGAGAACAGCTTGCGCTCCGGGGTGACCAGCTCAAGCGGAAACGTTGCCATCCTTCTCTCCATAACAAAATCTGCCCCTCTCCTTACGAAGGAGAGGGGATTAAGGGGTGAGGTCTTACGCGGCCATCGTCTTGGCCTTCTCGACCGCTTCGTCAATGTCGCCGACGAGGAAGAAGGCCTGCTCCGGCAGGTCGTCGTGCTTGCCATCGACCACTTCCTTGAAGGAGCGGATGGTGTCCTTGAGCGGGATGTACTTGCCGGGAATACCGGTGAACTGCTCCGCGACGCGGAACGGCTGCGAAAGGAACCGCTCGATGCGGCGGGCACGCGCCACGACCAGCTTATCTTCGTCCGAAAGCTCGTCGATGCCGAGGATCGCGATGATGTCCTGCAGCTCTTTATAGCGGTTCAGGATCTGCTGCACGGAGCGCGCAACCTCGTAGTGCTCCGGACCGACGACGTGGGGCTGGAGGATCTTCGAGGAGGAGGCCAGCGGGTCGACCGCCGGGTAGATGCCTTTCTCGGCGACGCGCCGCTCCAGATAGACGTAGGCGTCCAGGTGCGAGAAAGTCGTGGCCGGCGCCGGATCGGTCGGGTCGTCGGCAGGAACGTAGATAGCCTGCACCGAGGTGACCGATCCCTTGGTCGTGGACGTGATCCGCTCCTGGAGCTGGCCCATCTCCGTGCCCAGAGTCGGCTGATAGCCGACCGCGCTCGGAATGCGGCCCAACAGCGCCGACACTTCCGAGCCGGCCTGCACGAACCGGAAGATGTTGTCGATGAACAGCAGCACGTCCTGTCCTTCGACATCGCGGAAGTATTCGGCGACGGTCAGGGCAGAAAGACCCACGCGCAGGCGCGCGCCCGGCGGCTCATTCATCTGGCCGAAGACCATCGCCGTCTTGGAGATAACGCCCGACTCGTTCATTTCCAGCCAGAGGTCGTTGCCTTCGCGGGTGCGCTCGCCCACGCCGGCGAAGACCGAGAAGCCGCCGTGTTCGGTGGCGATGTTGGTGATCAGCTCCTGGATCAAGACCGTCTTGCCCAGGCCCGCGCCGCCGAAGAGCCCGATCTTGCCGCCCTTGAGGAACGGGGTCAGCAGATCGACGACCTTCAGGCCGGTCTCCAGCACCTCCTGGGAGCTGCTCTGCTCGGCGAAACTGGGGGCGGGTCGGTGGATCGGCCAATGTTCCTTAGTGTTTATTGGCCCTCTCTCATCGATCGGCTTACCCAGCAGGTTCAGAACCCGGCCCAGGGTCTCGCGTCCGACCGGCACGGCGATCGGCTGGCCGGTATCGTTGGCCGGCATGCCGCGCACCAGGCCATCCGTGCTGGACATAGCGACGCAGCGCACCACGTCGTTGCCCAGGTGCTGGGCGACCTCGACCGTCAGGTCGATCTCGCGGGTCGGATCCTGGATAGTGACTGCGTTGTTGATGGCCGGCAGCTCTCCGGGCTGGAATCTGAGGTCTACGACTGGTCCCTGAATCTGGACGATTTCTCCGGTTGCCATACTGTTTCTATGCTCCTTCAATCGCCGGGTCGCCATCGCCCGGCGTCTCTATTCCTTCGCAAGCGAAGAGAGACACTGTCCCTTTTTTCACAAACTCATTTTAGCAGTTTTCTCCGAAGAATAGCAAGAGATTTAAACCCTCATCCTATGAATTGCGCCCTTACGGATCGGTAAAAATTTTCTTACGGGCAGGAAGATAGACATCCGTGATGACATCAGTCGTATTATTCTCTGTTCTGCCAGGATAGAGCAGGGAAGCGCAGCCGTTTTCGGTCGTTCGCTGGAGTGGGGTCGATGTGCCTACACGATATGTCTCACAAAATCAGGCTGTTCCCGATCTCGGAAGGGAAAAGCGGTCATAAGAGAGAACATCGTTTCGGGAGGGAAACAGAATGAAACTGGTACGGTTCGAGACGACCGGCGGCGTAGCGGTCGGCGCGCTGACCGAAAACGGCAAGGACGTCGTGGACCTGGCCCGCGCGCTGGCGCTGTCCGGCAGGGCAAGCGAGGCGGCGGAGCGCTTTCCGGCCTCTATGAGCGCGTTTCTTGCGCGTGGCGATGCCGGCCTGGCCGATGCCGGAGCCGTGCTGGCCGAGGCTCCCGATGGGGCGCGGCGGCCGTTGGAAGAGATGCGGCTGCTGGCGCCGGTCGGCGATCCGCCCAAGATCATCTGTATCGGCCAGAACTATCGCGACCACTGCGAGGAACAACATCAGCCGATCCCCGAGAGGGCCATTATCTTTTCTAAGTTCGCCACGGCGCTCAACAAGCCGGGCGGCAATATCGTCCTCCCGAAGCTCTCCTCCCAGGTCGATTATGAGGCGGAGCTGGCTTTCGTGATCGGTGGGCCGGGAGGCGGCGGGCGGGACATCCCCGAAGCGGAGGCGATGCGGCATGTGGCCGGCTATATGTGCGCCAACGACGTCTCCGCCCGCGACATCCAGTTTGGCGACAAGCAGTGGGTGCGCGGCAAGACCTTCGACACCTTCTTCCCTACCGGCCCTTATCTCGTGACCGCCGACGAAATCCCCGATCCGCAGGCGCTCGACATCTCCCTGACCCTCAACGGCCAGACGATGCAGCGCTCCAACACGCGCAACCTGATCTTCGATGTTCCCTATCTGGTGGCCTATCTTTCTCAGGTGATGACCCTGCAGCCAGGCGATATCGTCTCGACCGGCACGCCCGGCGGCGTCGGCGTCTTCCGCAACCCGCCGGTATTCCTCAAGCCGGGAGATACGGTCTCGGTGACCATCGCTGGCCTGGGTACGCTGACCAATCCCGTCGTCGCCGCTTAGCCGCCAACGGAGTTTTTTCGTGTCCCTGGAAATCCACGAGCTGAACCACGTCGCCATCCACGTCCGCGATCTGGACGCCTCCATGCGTTTCTACGAGCAGACGCTGGGCTTGCGGCGCATCCCCCGGCCGGCATTCGACTTTCCGGGCGCCTGGTATGCGCTCGGCAGCCAGGAGCTGCACCTGATTGCCGATCCCGGCCTTGCTACTGCGGACCGGCGTCATCACCACTTCGCCCTGCGCGTCGACGACGCCTTTGCCGCCCGCGCCGAGCTGGAGCGTTGCGGGGTCACGCAGTTTATCGGGCCGCGTCCGCGCCCCGACGGCGTCATACAGCTTTATGTCTACGATCCGGACGGCTATGAGATCGAGCTGTTTTCCGGCGAGCCGGACCCGTCCGCCCAGAGATTGTAATGTGCGGTGGGACGCATGGGCAGAACCGGGAGCGTATCCGGGAAAACCGGGGTATAATAGTTCTATATCCCTTCCCGCCGTCGAAACGGCCCGATAGCCGCAAGCCGGGCTGGATGCGAACGCTCCGCAGCCGGCCCTCCACACGGCGGGTATGCCATCGCAGGCCACGCGAATACCGTGACCTCTGCGTCTCTTGTCTCTTCACCTCGCTCTTCGATCGGATCGAAGTCAAGCGACTGAGTTGAAGTCCGGGAGCCGGGCTTACAAGGCCCTATCTTGCTCGCGTGCAATGCCGGGAGATGGAACCGATTTGCCATCCTGCCGCTCTGCACGGCAATGGCCGGGGAAAGAATCTGGTTGCCCTGTCCGGTCCCATGGGCGCCGAGGCGGGACAACGGAAAGGAGCCATTATGCCTGCAGGAGAGGTTCCCGTTACGTGTCCGAACTGCCAGCATCGCACCAGTCTGCCGATTGCTGCCGTTCGGCGCGACAACTACTACTGTTCCAAGTGCTTTCAGAAAATCCCGATGGAGGGAGTGCGCCTGTTCTCTGGCGAGGCCGATACGCGCTTTTCAAACGCCCGCCCGAAAAAGAGCAGCCGTCGTCCCCATCGCTAGCAGTGCGACCGTTTGAACCGAAAGGAGCCATCTCAATGGCAAAGCGTATCTATGTCGGCGGACTACCATATTCAGCGACCGACAGCGATCTGGAGCAACTGTTTTCCAGCTATGGCACCGTGGCCTCAGTTACGGTGATTACCGACCAGTACACCGGCCAGGCCAAAGGCTTCGGCTTTGTCGAGATGGAGACGGATGATCAGGCGGAGGCGGCTATCAACGGCCTCAACGGCACCCAGATGGGTGGCCGAACGCTGACCGTCAACGAGGCCCGGCCAAGAGAAGATCGCCCACGCGGTGGGGGTGGAGGCGGAGACCGCGGCCGTCGCGGCTACGGCAGGTAATCTATCCATCGAATTCCCTGTGTGCAGGCGGAATTCACACCTGAAAAAAACAAGCCTCCGATACGCATCGGAGGCTCTTGTTGTCCTGAGAGAACCCCGTTAATGTGTGTCTGCGGTATCCATCGCCGTACCGATCTGCTCGAAGCCGATACGGGCATAAACACGCTGGACCGCCTGATCGGCGGCGCTCAAAAAGACGCACTCGCACCCACAGCCGAAGGCGTCGATGACGAGGGCCGACGTCAGCGCGCCTGCGATTCCGCGCCGTCGAAAGGCCGGCAGCGTCCCGATGCCCGCCACCTCCGTTGTGTCGCCGATCGGCGAATGTACGCCGCCCGCGACCGGGCGTCCCTCCACAAAGGCGGCGTACACGCCGGCGCCCCGTTCCAGCGAAGACCGAAAGAAATCCGGCCTCTCCTGTTCAACACTCTCCGGATCGTTACTATATTCGCGGAAAGCCTCGTGAACCACGTCGCTGACGGCCCGCGTCTCCTCCAGGTTGATCCGCCGTATCTCTGCGATGGCGCTTGTTTCCGATCGGAAGGTTTGCCGAGTCACGACCATCAGCGGGCGTGGGATAGGTTCCGGAAAACCATTCTGCTGCAGGAGGGCCGGGAATGTGGGAAAAAGATCGGCAAGGAACTCCCATCGGCAGACGAGGTCCCGCGCGGCGAACGCCGTCCGGACCCGGCTTATCGCTTCGCGCGGGTCGCCGGATAACGGGGCGGTCGGACGCGCGTAATTGATTTCGGGCATCGGCGAATCCCGCCGGAAAAAGAGCGTAAAGGGGCCGATCGTCTCCACGTCACTGAAAGCGCGCGGTGCAGCATTGAGATAATCATCGATCTGACTCAGAAGCGCCTGTCTGGAATGCATTCGAGAATCTGCTTTCTTTGCTATCGTTTCCTCTCTATCGTTTGTCAAAGCCTATCTGCTAGCCTGACTGAGTATTCAATGGTCGCTTCCTTTGTCGGGCGACTGAAGTCGCAGCAACAAAGGCACAAAGTCGCCCTTCGGCGACTGGCACGTTGGGTTTATTCCTCTTTCCCTTAAGTCTGTAGAGGCTGAGAGGAGAGAATAAACCTGTCGAATAGATCGAACTCTGCCACTTTCGACAAAGCCATTTTGTCCTATATACTACAGGAGGACTGAAATGGTCAAAGAGCCTGCAGTTTCATTCCCTCAGACGGAGGGCAAGAGTTGTGTCTATCTGCAAGATGGTAATTTATTGCCCGGCTATAACGGCCCGGCTTAAACCCCTTTGAAGGTGGGATCAGAAAGGCCCGGCAGCTCGGAGACGCTGTCGCCGAAATGCTCCACCGGCACGCCGACTCGCGTGAGCATAGATCGGTAAAGGTTGCATAGCGGCGTCTTGGATGCGTAGGTGAGCGCGCGTCCGGTTGCGAGCGTGCCGCCTGCCCGCCCGGCCAGGACAATGGGCAGGTTGTACGGGCTGTGGGCGTTGCCGTCGCGCATGCCGCCGCCGAACAGGACCATCGCGTTGTCCAGCAGCGTGCCGTCGCCTTCCCGGATCGCTTTCATCCTCTCCAGCATATAGGCGTACTGCTGGATATGCCAGGTGTTGATCTTATGGTACTCTTCCAGCTTGGTCTTATCGTTCTCGTGATGGGAAATTTCGTGATGGCCCCCGTTGACGCCCGGCAGGAACGAGAAGTTACGGCCGCTGACCTCGTTGCCGAACATGAAGGTTGCTACGCGCGTCGAGTCGGTCCAGAAAGCCAGCACCATGATGTCGAGCATGAGCCGCACCTGCTCCGTATGGTCGATGCCGCGCTCCCGGATTTTGGCCGGGTCCTGATAGTAGTCTTTGATCCGCCCGCCCAGCTTCGCGATCTCCTGGCGGGCGATTGGGTCGCCGTCGTACTCGTCTTTGCGCCGGACGGTGTCCTGACGGATCCGCTGCTCCACGGAGCGGACCGAGTCGAAATACTCCTGCAGTTTCTGCCGGTCGGCGCTCCCGATCTTAGCGTTGAGGCTTCTGGCATCCTCCATCACCGCATCCAGCACGCTCTTATCCGCGGCGTCCGCGCCGGGGTCGCGCCCGGCGCGCGAGCGGAAGAGCCGGTCAAAGGCAAGCTGCGGATTGATTTCTCGAGTCACCGGCGTGCGCGGCGTGTTCCAGGAGATGTGGGAGCCGTAGAGGGCCGTATAGCCGACATTGATGTCTACATAAGTCGTCGGAGGCTCGATGCTCAGTTCCAGCGAGGGAAGGAGGGTCATGTTGCCGACGTGCTGGGCCGCGATCTGGTCCATAGAAACCCCGCCGCAGCACAGGTCGCTGCCCGTCGTCTTGGTGATGTGGGTACCGGCCAGGAAAGGAGCGACTTTGGCGTAGTGACCATCGCCGTCGATGCTCTGCTTGTTCATCAGCTCCGACAGCACCAGAATGTCCGATTTGACATTCTGAAGCGGCGACAGGATCGGCGAAAGCTCAAATGCGCTGCCGGCTCCGGTTGGCGCCCAGGCATGGGGATGGACGCCGTTGGGCATATAGAGCACGGCCATGCGCACCGGCGGCCGGCTCTTGCCACCGGCATAGGCGACGAGCGGCTCCATCGCCTCCAGCAATGGCAGGCACATCGTCACCCCGATGCCCTTTAAAACGGTTCGTCGCGATATAGGCAGTGCGCCTTTTCCCATGCTCTTGCTCCTTATGCCAGGTCGTTTATCGGCCCGGCATTAAAAACGGGCGTCCTCTGGACGCATCCGGTCTTATAAGGCTTTTCCATCCGGAGGACGGTGTGTCTTTCTAGGCGGGTCGTTTATCGGCCCGGCCAGGATGCGAGAGGGATCGACCCGATACTGGAATGGATAGCTCGTGACGATCTCCAGGATCAGACTGTCGCTGCGGTAGCCGTTCTTGGCGACCGCCGTCACGATCTTCTGTACGGTCGGGGCGTCGTATGGCTCCAATCCGCGCCCTAACGCGTAGGCAAGCATATTCTCCGTCAGGTTACGAATGAATGTGTCCTTTTGCTCCAGAAGGCGCTGCTTGAGCGCGATCGGACCCTGGAACTTCTCCCCGTCCGCAAGGACGCCCGATGCGTCCACCGACTTGCCGCCGATCTCCTCGCGCCAGCGTCCGATGGCGTCGTAGTTCTCCAGCCCGAAGCCGAGCGGGTCCATGCGGCTGTGACAGGAGGCGCATTGGGGCCGCTTGCGATGCTCTTCCAGCCGCTGCCGGAACGTCAGCCCCTCTTTATTGGGCGCGTCGTCGGCGGGCAGGCCGCCCGCGTCCGCCGGTGGGGGCGGCACCGGCTCGCCTAGCAGTTGCGCCAGCACCCACTTGCCGCGCAAGACCGGACTGGTACGCTGCGGGAAGGAGGTCAGAGTGAGAACGCCGGCCATCGTCAGCACGCCGCCGCGCCGCCGGTCCAGCAGATAGACGCGCCGCATCTGTGGCCCATAAATAAATTTGATGCCATAGAGCTTCGCCAGGTCCTCGTTCAGATAGGTGTAGTCGCAGTCTATCAGGCGCAGCAGGCTCGCATTTTCCCGCAGAAGCGAGGCGAAGAGGTCGATAGGTTCCTGGTACATCGCGTCGCGCAGAGCCGGCGTATAGCCGGGAAACTTCTGCGGGTCCGGCTGGGCGGTGGTGTAGAGGTCGCGCACCCGCAGCCACTGGCCCGCGAAGCTGTCGGCCAGGGCACTGGATTTGGGACTGGCCAGCATCCGCCGCACCTGCTGTTCCAGGATGCCGGGGGCGCGCAGCCGTTTCCGGGCGGCAAGCTGCAGCAGCGTCTCGTCCGGCATAGACGACCAGAGGAAGTAGGAGAGCCGGCTGGCCAGCTCGTAATCGTCGATGGGGTAGGGCTGCGCGCTGTGACGGTCCTCTTCGTAGCGGAACAGGAAGTAGGGCGAGATCAAGATGGCCTTCAGCCCTACCTCGACCGCGTTCTGAAACGAGGCCCCCCGCCGGCCGGCGGCATCATAGAGCCGCATCAACCGAGCTAGCTCCGCAGTCTCGACGGGCCGTCGGAAGGCATGGTAGGCGAAATAAGCCAGGATCTTGCGCGCCGCTTCCCTCCCGCCGACACCCGGACCTGGATGCGCGATAAACAGACGCTCCGACCTGGCCTCGCTCAGGATCTTGTCGGCGGCATCGAGATACCGTTCCATGAGGATGGGAGGAATATAGAGCGTATCCGCGTTGTTATCGAAACCCGCTCCGCCGCCTCCATCCGCCGGAAAGGTATCCGCCGGCCGCGAGCTTATCCCGAAGAGGTCCCGAACGGTGTTGTTGTACTCCGTGCGGCTCAGCCGATGAAGCAGGACTCGACCGGGATTTGGCGTCATAACGCCCTTCGGTCGAACGCTATCGGGCGTGTTTAGCAGTGGTGTTAGCCATGTGATGAGGCTTTGGTACTGCTCCTCCGTCGGACGCGGCATCCCTTTGGGCGGCATGCTCCGCCGGTTGAGCCGCGACAGGACCATCCGCCACGTCACAGGATCGCGCTGCACCGACGCCAGATCGCGAAACGCCGTCAGGTCCAGGTTGCCGCTCGGAGTAGCGCCACTATGACAGCCCATGCAGAACTGCTGCAGCACGGGCCGAATCTGCTTCTCGTAGATCGCCGGATCGGGAGACGACGCTTTCCCGGACGCGCCCTGCGGCAAGCCTGCGCCGAGCAGCAGCGCAGACGCTGACAGGAATAGCAGCCAGGGGACGGGCGACGCCATCGCGCCGCGTTGAGATCGAGCAGGCATCCGGTCTTCTCTTGGATGAGTGAAAACGTGCGTCTCTTTCGGTAACATCCTGGTTAGAGTGCTTCCCAGGCGCACGGTTACAGTTATTATGGCAGAAGGCGTGCAGGATCGAAAGCAGAGCTTACCTCGGTCAGTTTTTCCGACCAGCCATAAAGAAGAATAAGCGCGGCGGCCGTCACGCCGGAGTCGTTGCAGAGCAGGGAGGCGACGGCGCCGCAGACCAGGCCGGCGAGGACGGCTTCCTGCGCGATCCCGGAGAAGCGTTCCGGCTGCTTGCGCCGCAGCCACCAGAGCGCGCCGGCGCTGACTACCATTGTGGCGCTCCAGGGGCTATGCAGAAACAGATAGCCTTCCAGCGCCAGCTTGCGGCGCGCGATGCCCCACAGCGTGTCTCCTCCCGCGCCGGTGAGCGCCCGCGCAAGATGGGTCTGCGCGCCGGCTGCATGGCGGAGGTCCAGCGCCGCCATGGCTGCCAGCAGCAACCCCACGCCCAGAAGCACGAGAGCCACGTCGCGGGCGCGGAGCCTCCCGCGCCAGAGAACCAGCAGCGCCGCTCCGAAGGCCGCTCCCGCCGACGGGATCGCGCCGACCTTCGCTCCCGGAAAGCCCATTGCCAGCACGAGCGCGAGGAACAGCGCCGCCAGCAGCGCTATTCTCTTCTTTTTTTCTACGAGAGGAATGAGCGCGCAGGCGGCGCCAATGACCGCGCCCATATACTCGTTGCCGATCCCATAGAAGCGCGCTCCTTCCACCACGGAATAGCTCATCCAGGCTTGCTGCAGCAGGTGCGTGCCCGTCAGCAGGTCCGCCAGTGTGAGCGCGACCAGCGTTGCGCATAACGCAAAAAAAGTCCACCGCGCCGCCCGTGCATCGCGCCCTCCCAGGATCGCGATCAGCACCGTAAACCCTGCCAGCAGAGCGGCGGCAGCCCAGACACTGCCGGGAGCGAGGACCGGCAGGATGAGCATCCCTAGCGGCAACGCCACGATGCCGATCCCGATCATCCTGGCGGCGATGGGCACCCGGCGGTAGAGCAGGGCCACCAGGCTGAGAAGGACGAGGACCATCTGCACGGTCGGGAGGCCGCCCAGCGCGTTCTGCTGGCGGGCGATGCGCAGCAAATTATCGTGCTCGGCGCGCAGCCTTTCGGGAGAGAGTGCGCCCGTCGGAACTGGAGAGCTAACCAGCGGCCTGCCGGTCGCCTCGCGCGGAAGGGGCAAACCCAGAAAGCGCGCGACCGTCGGCAGGAAGTCGGTATTGAGCGCGAGCCCGTGACGCCGTGTGGATGTGGAGGTAAGAATCCCCGGTGCGATGTCCGCTCCTTCAAGAAGAATAGGAGACAGACGGTCCTCCGGCTCAGTAACGCTCGCCGCCGGGCCAGGCGACAGCAGGATCAGCAACGTGCGCGGAGAGGACGATGCGCTTCCCAGGTGGGAGCGCAGCGCCTGCAGGAAGGTGTCGAGCGCGCGCAAGGCCGCCGCGCGATGAGCCGCCGCGATGGCGGGAAAGCAGAGCGGCGCGTAGCGGTCAGCGCGGGCCAGGTCGCCGAACGTCAGTGTCACCAGCGCCACAGACGGCTCCAGATGGTCGTAGGCTTGCAGCATCGCCGGAACGTCTGCGCGAATGCCGTCGGGTGCTGAGGCATCCCGCTGCAGGCTGCCCGCCGGTCCATCGGTGACATCCACACGGCTCGCCGAATCCATAACGAGCGCGAAGCCGGGGCGGTCGGGCTGATCGGAGTCTGTGCTTCCCAGAGACGCCGTTTTCCAGCCCGCGCGATGGATCACATCGCCCAGCGCGCCTATCGGGACCGGATGGTCGAGCCGTTCGTTCTGTTGCCGGAGGGTCTGCAGCGCGGTCCTATCCCCGGCGGCAAGCCGGTCCATCTCCGCACCGGCGACCGCCCGCGCGCCACTGCCCAGCGTCAGCGCAAGCGCCTGCTCCGAATCCCGCCCGTTCGCTCCCGTCCGGCCCGCCCGACAGACCATCCATCCCGACGCGCCTTCGCGGATGAGCGAATCTAGCGCCGGGATTTCTAGGCGCGTCAAATCCTCGGCGCGCAAGCCAGGCACGACCACGACCACGACACGCGGGGGCGCCGCAGGGACCGCTTGCGCTGCCGAAATAACCAGCAATAGCAGACAGAGCATTCCACAAAGACCCAAACGAGATGCTTGCGATCCCGACAGGAAACGTCGTAAGACGCCCGCCTTAGCCGGGCATTGAAATACCCGCCTGCGGGGCCCCTTCCCCGCTGTCCTGCGGACAACCGCCCTGCGGACGGAAAAACTCGGATGCTGTGGCATAGACCGAGTTTCCGTATAGGCGCCAAGCTGTTTTAAAGAGCGGTGGTTAGAATCTCTCGATGAGAAAGAGAAATTCCTTATTCGGTTCTTCTGCGCTTCGTATCCATTCATGTGTCCAACGCATACCACCCATCACATGGCGTTTATAGTCCACGGCGGTGACTTCGATCAATCGCCCGGCGGATTGAATCGCCTCTTGCAATTCATAGACCGTCGCCCTGCCGCCGGAACTGTAAGAGAGGATGACGAAACGCGCAGGCGTCTGTTGCAGTAAGCGCTGGATCGCCGCGACCGCGATGAATTTTCCCTCCTCGTTTCTTCGGAACTCCTCGAACTCCGATGCTGCCACCTTATCCGAGGTATCTATCCTGCGTTTCGCCTTGCCGAACAACCGGGGCCTGTCGCCTAAACAGATCGTCGTCCACAGGTGATAATAGGCCGCGTACCGTACACGGGAAGGAGGCATCTTTTCATTGTTTGATCCATAGGGCGGATCGAAGTAGGCCAGATCGGCGGTAAGGCGCGGCAGTATGTCGAAGATATCCGCCTGATAGACTTCATGGTCTGTGGTTCTTGGGATCAACTGGGGCACGCTGAGCGTTAGTTTCCGAAAGGAGCGCGGAGACCATTCGTTGAGATAAGAGGCATAGTGGCCCAGGGTGCTGTCCACCTCGTCCAGCGCCAATATCAGACTCGTGAGCAGAACCGCTTTCTCAGCGTAAGATAGCTCCAGCCTGTCGATCTCCTCGCGAATCGCATCCAGTTTTCGCGTGTTGTGCTTCTGCCACGGCCTCTTGAGACCGCTCTTCTGTCCCTCGGCTTCGCCGCCATAATGGGCCGTAAACCATCCGTCTTTTCCGGGAAGCGAATTCAAATGAGCGATCAGCGCCTGGTAGTGTTCTCCTGGATAGGGATTTAAGAGATAGCACGTGCCGAACACATGCGACCAGGCCGATATGTCGTTGGCGATGACCCGGCAGCCCATCCGGGCAAAGGCCTGGGAGACGCGGGTCGTTCCCGAAAAGCCATCCAGGACGGTAGCCGGGTTGACTTTCCGGGCCAGTTGCAGAATGTGAGGCAACAGCTTACGCTTCGAGCCAGCATATTTGATCCCTTCTGTCGGAGGGGCTTCGACAGGCAGATCATCAAGAAGGGTCGAGGCGCCGGAAAGAAGTGTGCTCATAGAATGGGATAATCTCAGGAACCGTTCGGAAGAGGCGGGTCGTGGACAGACTATAGAGACTGGTTGGACAGGGGATTGTATAAATCCTCTTTAAAACGTTACGGTCGGAACCTATAGTAGACAAAAGCATGCGGTTCGTGTTATAATAGGAGAGAAAGGAACGGTTTCCGGCAGAAGGGACCGCCGGTCCGATACCGCTGAGCAGAAAGGTTGTGCCCATGCGACGCAACGATGACGAAGAGCGCTTCGTCTCCCCCGAACAGTTGCCCGACGATACCAACGAGCTGACTCTACGCCCCAGGCGGCTGCGGGAGATGATCGGCCAGCCCAAGATCAAGCAAAATTTAGGCATCGCCATCGAGGCCGCCCGCACGCGCGGAGAAGCCCTCGATCACGTGCTGCTCTACGGTCCGCCCGGCCTCGGCAAGACCACACTGAGCAACGTTCTCGCCAACGAGATGGAGGTGCCGATCCGCGTTACCGCCGGCCCGGCCATCGAGCGCCCCGGCGACCTGGCGGCGATCCTGACGAGCCTGGAGAAGAACAGCGTCCTCTTTATCGACGAGATTCATCGGCTCAACCGCACCGTCGAGGAGATCCTTTACCCGGCCATGGAGGACTATAAGCTCGACATCATCATCGGGCGCGGACCCAGCGCCCGGACGCTGCGTCTGGATCTGCCGCAGTTCACCCTCGTCGGGGCCACCACGCGCGCCGGCCTGATCTCCTCGCCCCTGCGCGACCGCTTCGGCATCCATCACGGCTTCGAGCTGTATGGTGTCGAGGACCTGGACATGATCGTGCGCCGCTCCGCCGACATTCTCAATATTCCCATCGAGCCGGAAGGCGCCCTGGAGATCGCCCGCCGCTCGCGCGGCACGCCCCGTATCGCCAACCGGATGCTCAAGCGCGTGCGCGACTATGCTCAGGTGCGCGCCAACGGCGTTATCACTAAAGACGTGGCCGATGCCGCTCTGCAGATGCTGGAGGTGGACGAGCTGGGGCTGGACGAGTTCGATCGCCGCTTCCTGCGCGCCATCGTCGAGAAGTTCGAGGGCGGGCCGGTCGGGCTGGAGACGCTCTCGGCCATGCTGGGCACCGAGCGCGACACGATCGAGGACATGTCCGAGCCGTACCTGCTGCAGTTGGGCTTTATCAACCGCACCAACCGGGGACGCCTCGCTACCCGCGCCGCCCACGACCATCTGGGCCTGCCCTATCGGGAGCGTCCTGAAGCCTCCAACGGCCGCAAAGAAGAGCCCCCGCAGGGAAATCTGTTCTAGCCGCCGAATGAGAGGGCATGGACGCCCGCTCTACTGCCGATCGCGCAAACATCTCTATCTTCGGAGCAGGCAGATTCTGCCTGCTCCGTTTGTGTTCTTCATTATTGCTTTTTTGTAACAGGCCGGGCGTCACGCGCCGGACATTTCTGCGTACTAACTATAACGTCCATTCCCGGACATATCTTTCCCGTGCCTCTCTGGCTGGCGCTGCATTCTGCCATTCCTGAGGATGGAGGAATCTCCTCGTGACCGCTCAACCTCCCGCATCCGACATCGACAGCGATTTACAGCCGTCTGTCCGCATGGAAACGACGGTTGCATCGATCCCTGGCGAGCAAGCCCGTTCCCAGACACGCCAGGTTATCGATGTGGTGATATTGGTCGCCGTGACCGTCATCATAACTGCCCTCATCGGCGTTTTCAGTGGCGAAAAGCTGCTTTTCCTGGAAAAGGAGCAGTTGCACCTCTCTCCAGGTCAGATCGGCACGTTGAATATTCTGGCCGCGCTTCCGGCGTACCTGCAGCCGTTCATGGGCGCTTGGTCGGACCTGTTTCCCCTTTTTGGTTATCGTCGCCGCTCCTACTATGTGATCGCAGCCCTTGTCGAGACGCTCGGCTTCCTGGGGCTGGCGGTTTTACATCCGTATCATTATGCCGCCGTGGTAGGTCTTATCCTTGTGTATGGCGCCGGGGGCACCCTGCTCTGGGTAATGGTCAATGCCGTCATGGTGGCTGTCGGCAATCAGACCGGCACGCTTCCTCGCCTGCAATCCGTCCGCCTTTTTATTCCCTATATTCTGTTTATAGCGTTTGCGGCGTCGTTGTCAGGCTATGTCACCCAGTACTGGTCGTACTATAGCTGCTTTATGGTCGCTGCGCTCCTCTCCTTCTTCCGGGCGCCCTTCGCGCTCCTGATCGACGAGAAGCGCATGACCGGGGCCAGACACGCTCATGAGACCGATGAGGAACACCGAGCGCGGCTTGCGGCCAAACAGGCCGAGCGCGCCAGAACCGCAGAGGCTTTGCGAAAAGCGGCGGCAACTCCTGGTCTGTGGGCTATGGTCGGCTTCGTCTTCTATCTTATCCTTACTCCCGGCGTCTACACCGCCCAGATTTTCTATGAGACCGATGTCCTGCACTTCTCCAAACAGTTCATCGGTGAGCTGGGACGCTATCTATACATTGGGGCATTATTGGGCGTTCTTCTCTTTGGAGCTACCTCAAAGAGACTGCCGGTGCGCGCCATGGTCTGGGGGGCCTGGATCATTGATTGTGTCAGCTATCCTATTTTGTTGTATCTGCACGACCCTACCTCGGCGAAGATCGTCCAGCTCAGTACGGGCTTTATCGGCGCTCTCTACACATTAGGTCTCTGGACACTGGCCGCGCACGCCAGCCCTCCCGGTATTGAGGGAACGGTGTACGGCCTGGTCCTGGGGGCGATCAGCCTGGGAGGCACATTGAGCGAGAAGATCGGCGGGACGCTGTACGATTATTTTGGGCCGATGAATACCGCCCACCATTACAGTATCGCGCATGGCTGGGTCTGGGCGGTTTGGTTCGGTCTGATCTTTACCCTGATCGCCGTGGTCTTTATTCCCTTCCTTCCGGACTGGACCAAGAGCAATGAGCCTATACACGCCAGTGTCGAGCCGGAGGGCGGTACTGCGATCGAGGGAGGGGGACTGAGGGAGTAGGTAGAATAACAACCCTATGAACAGACGCCCTCTGTCCTTCCGAATGACACTACTCCTTCTGGCCGTTCTGCTGGCCGCAGGGACCTTTGCCCTGCCCGGCTGCAGCGACAATCCCTATCCGCCCGGCGAGTCGGCCGGCAATGTTCTCTACACGTCTCTCCTCGATGATCCGAAGACCCTGGATCCTACCATCGCCTATAGCGCCGAAGACGATGTCGTCATCTGTCTGCTCTACTCCTCCTATTTCCATTACAACTTCCTGAAGCGCGACCCGTTCGTGCTGGAACCGGATCTGGGCGCGACCATGCCCCGGCAGGAGACGACATTCTATGCCGTCCAGGAGAAGGGAAGGAGCGTTCGGAAGCCGGGGGAGAAGTGGATATTCTCTATCAATCATGGTCTGCATTTTCAGAACGATCCCTGCTTTCCCGGCGGCAAGGGGCGCGAAGTCACGGCGGCCGACTTCCTCTTCGCCTTCCGGCGCATGGCCGATCCCACCGCCGGATTCCCCTTGCTGGACTCCGTAGAGGACAAGATCCTGGGCATGCAGGAGTACGTGGACTACTGCGCCCAGCGCCACAAGCAGCGCCTGGGCATGGACTACGATAAGCCCATCGCCGGACTGCAGCTCGATCCGAAGGACCCGTACACATTCTCGATCGTGCTCCAGAAGCCCTATCCGCAGCTGCGCTATATCATGGCTATGCACTTTACCGCCCCCCAGGCGCGGGAGGCTGTTTTGCGCTACGGATCAGATTTGGCGCGCCATCCTGTCGGCTGCGGGCCGTTCCAGCTTTCCGAATATCATCACAAACAGTCGCTCGTGCTGACCGCCAGCCCTTACCGGCCGCCGCTGACCTATCCGACCGAAGGGATGCCTGGCGATGCCGCGGCCGGTCTCCTGCAGGATGCGGGCAAGCCCGTTCCCCTGGTGAACAAGATCGTCTTCACCGTCATCCGGGAGCCCGTCACGGCCTGGAACCTGTTCCTGCAGGGCTATCTGGACGCCGCCGCCGTCAGCCAGACCAACTATCAGCAGGTCATGAGCCATCCGGGCGAGCTCTCACCGGAGATGAAACGGAAGGGCATCAAGCTCTACCGGTCCGTCGCCGCCGATCTCTTCTACTTCTTCTTCAATATGGAAGACCCGACCTTCGGCGGCTACACGCCGCAAAAGCGCAAGCTGCGGCAGGCCATCTCCCTGGCCGTCGACTCGCAGGCTTACATTGATCTGCTCTACCTGGGACTGGGGAAGCAGGCCCAGTTCGCCATCCCGCCGAGCATCTTCGGCTACGATCCAACGTATCGCAATCCCTACCGTCAATACAATGTCGCCCGCGCCAGGCAGTTGCTGGCGGAGGCGGGCTATCCGGGCGGAATCGATCCCAAAACCGGCAACCGGCTGACCCTCTACTTCGACAACTACTTCACGACCGCGAACTTCCGCCAGATCTTCGGCCTGTTCAAAAAGCAGATGGATGCCATCGGCGTGCGCGTCGTGTCACGGACCTACCGCTACAATGTCTATCAGGACAAGATCAATAACGGGGAAATCCAGTTCTCGTATTACGGATGGAGTTGCGACTATCCTGATCCCGAGAACTTCCTGTTCCTGCTCTACGGGCCGAACAAGGGACCAGGTCCCAACTATGCCCGCTACGCCAATCCGGAATACGATCGCCTGTTCGTGCAGGTGCGCTCAATGGAGGACACGCCGGCACGTGCGGCGCTGATCCGCCGGATGCGCGCTATCGTTCAGGAGGACTGCCCGTGGATCTGCGAGCAGCATAGCCAGGTCTACGCGATCACGCACGCCTGGCTCTTCAACATCAAGTCGCACCCTATCGCCCTCGATACGGCGATTTATCGCCGGGTGGACGGTCCGCAGCGGGCGCGCCTGCAGGCGGCCTGGAACCGCCCGAACTACGCGCCGGCAGTCGGACTCGCGCTGTTTCTGATCGTGGGCTCGCTGCCGGCCTTGAGCGTGATTCACCATCGGCGCAACCGGCGCGTGCGCCGCAAAGAGGAGGTCGCCGGCTGATGCTCTGGTATATCGTCCGCCGCCTTCTCTACGCCGTCCCGATTCTGGTAGGCGTCTCGCTGCTGACGTTCCTGATCTTCTATATCGCGGTGTCGCCCCAGCAGTTAGCCCGGCGCAATCTGAGCGCCAAAAATCCCACTCCGCAGCAGATCCACGAGTGGCTGGCCGAGCACGGCTACGACAGGCCGATGCCGGTCCAGTTCGCACATCACCTGGAAGAGCTGTTCCTGTTGCGCTTCGGCAAGTCCGATACGCAGGGCGCCGAGCCGATCTGGGAGAGCATCCGCCAGCGCTGGAAGCCCTCCTTTATGCTGACGTCGATGATCTTCGTCGCCGAGCTGATCACGGCTATCTGTTTCGCGCTCGTGGTGGCCTATTTCCGGGGAACGTATGTGGACTACTGGGGCACGCTGCTGTGTGTGCTCCTGATGAGTATCGTCTACATGGTCTATATCATTGCCGGGCAGTACCTGTTCGGCAAGATCCTCAAGTATTTCCCGCTGGCAGGGTGGGGGCGCGGACTCGAAGCCTGGAAGTTTGTGCTTCTGCCCATGCTCGTGGGGGTGATCGTGAGTCTGGGCAGCAGCGTGCGTCTCTATCGGACCTTCATGCTGGACGAGATCAATCAGGACTACGTCCGCACGGCTCGCGCCAAAGGCGTGAGCGAGCGGGCGATTCTGTTCGTCCACGTGCTCAAGAACGCCGCCATTCCGATTCTGACGACCAGCGTGCAATTGATCCCGGCGCTCTTCCTGGGCAATCTGCTGCTGGAGCAGTTCTTCGACATTCCGGGGCTGGGCAACTTTCTGGTAGACGCCATCGAAAGCCAGGATTTCGCGGTCGTGCGCGCGATGGTGTTTCTGGGCACGCTGGTGACGATCGTCGGCTACATCCTCACGGACATCAGCTATGCCCTGGTCGATCCGCGGGTCAGGTTGGAATAGTGGGGTCGATCCTGAACAATATCATACCGGTCCTGATCGTGGCGATAGTGGTCATGGTTATCGCGCGGTCGCGACGGGCGCCGCTCTGGGCGGAGGCTTACCGGCGGCTGGGGCGCAATCCGCTGGCCCTGCTGGCCCTCGCCGTGATCTTGCTCTATGGAGCGGTCGCCTTCCTGGACAGCATCGGCTGGCAGAATTCGCGCGCGTCCGCGCGAAGTACCATCATCGACCGGATATTCGAGCGACCGCCCGAGCGCACCTATTCCGTGCCGATGGCGACCATGACCACGGGAGAGCCGACGCCGCATAAATTGATCGGATGGCACCTGCTGGGTACCGACGGCGTTGGCGATGACGTGCTCTACCGCACGCTCAAGGGCTGCCGCACCGCCTTCATCATCGGCGGGTTCACCTCCCTGCTGGTCGTTCCGATCGCCCTCTTTTTCGGACTGGTCGCCGGCTATTTCGGCAAATGGGTGGACGACGGCGTGCAGTACACCTATACCACGCTGGGCTCCATCCCGGACATCCTGCTCATAATCGCGCTGGTGCTGGTGCTCGGCAAAGGGCTGGTCAATCTCTGCATCGCCCTGGGCATCACCTCCTGGATCGGGCTGTGCCGGCTGATCCGCGGCGAGACGCTCAAGCATCGCGACCGGGAGTACGTGCGAGCCGCGCGGGCCCTGGGCGCCGGCAGCGGGCGGATTTTGCTGCGGCATATCCTGCCCAACCTGATTCCGGTGGTCATCATCACGACGACCCTCGGCTTCAGCGGCCTGGTGCTCTCCGAGGCCATTCTGTCGTATCTGGGAATCGGCGTGCCGCCGGACATGGGAAGCTGGGGCAACATGATCGATGCGGCGCGGCTGGAGCTGGCGCGCGATCCGATCATCTGGTGGAATCTCGTCTCGGCTTCCGGCGCGCTCTTTGTTCTCGTGCTGGCCTTCAATCTTCTCGGAGATGCCCTGCGCGACGCCATCGACCCACGCCTTCGGAGTAGTTAAATCGCGGCCAGGAGTTCGTCGCTCGTTGCCAGAAAAAACGGGTTTTACGAACCACGGGCTTTTCTATCATGACCAAACCCTTGCTTCAAATTGAGGACCTGTGCACCTATTTCGATACCCCGCGCGGCGCGGCCCGCGCGGTAGATGGCGTCAGCTTCACGATTCATGAAGGCGAGACGCTGGCGCTGGTGGGCGAGTCGGGCAGCGGGAAATCAATGACCGCGCTCTCCGTGCTCCAGCTCGTTCCGGAGCCGGCGGGCTACATCGCCGGAGGACGGGTGCTGTTCGACGGCGTGGACCTGCTGGACTACGATTTCGAGCAGATGCGCGCCCTCCGGGGCGAGGACATCGGCATGATCTTCCAGGAGCCGATGACCAGTCTCAATCCGACGCTCAGCATCGGCTATCAGGTGGTGGAGGCGATGGCGGTGCATGGCCGGCAGGAGGGGTTGCGCCGGCGCGCCGAGGAGCTGCTGGCGCACGTGGACCTCGACAATCCGGCGCAGGTCATGCGCCAGTATCCGCACGAGCTATCCGGGGGGATGCGCCAGCGCGTCATGATCGCTATGGCTTTGGCCAATAACCCCAAGCTGCTCATCGCCGACGAGCCGACCACGGCTCTGGATGTCACCGTGCAGGCCCAGATCCTCGCGCTCATCCGCGACCTGCAGCAGCAGACGGGCATGGCCGTGCTGCTCATCACGCACGACCTGGGCATCGTGGCGGAGATGGCCGGCAACGTGGCCGTCATGTACGCCGGCCAGATCGTCGAGACGGCGCCCACGCGCGACCTGTTCCGCGATCCCCGGCACCCCTACACGCGCGGGCTGTTCGCCAGCCTGCCCGCCCGCGGCCGGCGCGGACAGGATCTAGCGACCCTGGAAGGCACGGTCCCTTCCGCCACCGATTGGCCGCCGGCCTGCCGCTTCGAGCCGCGCTGTCCCTATCGCTGGGCTACCTGCGCGCGTGTCGCGCCCAATCCGCATCCCGCTGGTTCCGACCGGCCTGTCCGCTGCCATCTCTACGATCCCACGATAGCCGACCGGCCCGCCCTCAGTCCCCTCACGACCTGGGGCCTTACGGCCCAAGCCTGTCCTAGAACCTTCGGAAGGGACGAGGGGGAGAAACCTCACCCCTGATCCCTCCCCTTCTTAAGGAGAGGGGGAATCATAAGGAGGCTGGATGCGTCCGCCAAGACGCTTGTTTTGGGAAGACAGGGGTTTTCAACCCCTGGCAGGCCGGGTGTTTTCAACACCCGGAGAGGATCGGTGGATGAGTAAACGGGCAAATGAATGGCGGGGCGTAGGTATGGACGAGCCGCTGCTTTCGGTGCGCGGGCTGAAGAAGTATTTTCCCGTGCGGCGGCAGATGCCGTTCGCGCCGCTCCAGTGGAAGAAGGCGGTGGACGGGGTAGATTTCGACATCCTGCGCGGCCATACCCTGGCGCTCGTAGGGGAGAGCGGTTCCGGCAAAAGCACCGTCGGCCTGATGCTTCTCGATCTGCTCGCGCCGACGGGAGGGGAGATCATCTACGATGGCCTGGCCTTTTCCGCGCGCCGGGGACGCGCGCGGCGGAATCTGCGCCGTGAGATGCAGGTCGTGTTTCAGGACCCCTACGCTTCGCTCAATGCCCGCATGACCGTGCGCGAAACGCTCACCGAGGGCATGATCATCCATCGGCTCGCCCGCAGCGTCGCTGAGCGGGAATCGCGCGCCGCCGACCTCTTGCAGCAGGTCGGTCTTCCAGCGGATGCCCTCGACCGCTACCCGCACGAGTTTTCCGGTGGGCAGCGCCAGCGCATCGCCATCGCGCGTGCCCTCTCCGTCGAGCCCAGCTTCATCGTGCTGGACGAGCCGACCAGCGCCCTGGATGTCTCCGTGCAGAGCCAGATCCTCAATCTCCTGCGCCGCCTGCAGCGCGAGCGCGGGCTGACCTATCTGTTCATCACCCACAACCTGGCCGTCGTGGAGTATCTGGCCGATTCGGTCGTCGTCATGGAGGCGGGCCGCATCGTCGAGCGCGGCACGGTGGAGCAGATTTTCGACCATCCGCGCGAGGAATACACTCGTCGCCTTTTAAATTCCATCCCTTCGCTCGACCCTGATCGGCGGCGGCTGTCCGCGCAGGTTTCCTGATCCCCTCTTTCCTCCCATCGCCCTCGTACTCCATTTCCTTCAGCAAATCACCCGACACAGCCGGGATAGGAACGCCCACAAATAGGGAAGTAAGCAGGGCTGTCGCCGGAACCGGTGTAGCGGGAACGGGCGGACATGTAGGAGAGCACCATCGCGCGCCGCCAGTGGGGTGAGCGGTTCGGAGCGGTGTAGTGAGGCAGCAGGGAGTGGAAGAAGAGGCCGCTGCCGGCGCGCATCGGCACGGAGACACCTGGCGTAGTATCCAGGCGCTCCTCGGCGATCACATAGTCGTCGGTAACGGAGACATGGGGCAGGGCATGGTCGTGACGGCCAGGCAGGACCCACATGCAGCCATTTTCCAGGGTGGCATCGTCCAGCGGGAGCCAGCAGGAGCAGAGGGCCATCGGCTCGATCGGCCAGTACGGCGAATCCTGATGCCAGCCCTTTTGCGAGCCGACTTCCGGCGGCTTGAGCATGAGCGAGTTCCGGAACATCTTGATGTCCGGCCCCAGAATCGGCGTCAGGATGGCGACAATGTTCGGATGCAGACCGAGGCTGCGGAACAGATCGTCACCCTCGACCAGCCCATCGATCTTGCGGATGCCGTCGCCCGGATGCGTCACCTGCATCTCGCCTCGCTGTATCCGTGGCTCGATCTGAATGGTCAGTTGCTCCTGCGGACGGCCGCCGTGCGTATACACAAAGATGCGCTCGCGCAGCGCCGTCACCTCGTCCGGCGAGATCAAATCCTCGACGACGAGATAACCATCCTGCTGATAGGCGGCGAACTGTTCGGGAGAGAGGCTGGCAGGCATCGCGCTAGCTCCTTTCGCGCCCTTCTTCTTCACCTTGCCGGCCGTTTCCTTCACAATGCGCCCTCTTCTCCGTGCCGGGCCGATAAACGACCCGGCATTAAAAACGACCGTCCTCACGGACGGACATCGATTGTATGCGGAGGAAAGTCAAGCCTGCTCGCTTAATAGAAGGCCCGGAGATAACTGCTGGAGAGGGATGCATGCAAGAAAAGAGACGGCTTACTTGGATTGGAAAGGCGAGAATACGTTCCGTCCGTTTTTGCGCTTCTCTCGGAGGTCTCGCGCTGCTCCTGCTGTTTTCTTCGGGCGCCGGTTTCTGCCACGGCCAGGACGCCATCCCCATTCCGGAAGGAAAATCCCCGATGACTTCGATTCGCGTCACGAACGAGCCGCTCTGCTCAGGGGAGATCAACCCGTATCAGTACGGCCAGTTCATCGAATATCTGTGCAATCTCGTGCCGGGCATGTGGGCGGAGAAATTGTACGACGGCAGCTTCGAGGGCTTAAGCCCCTACAATTTCGTCTATCTCAAAGAGACCGACTTCAAGGAAAAGCCCTGGTATCCGAGCGGCGCGACCAACCGGGCGGAATACACGCTCGACCACGACACGAAGGTCAGCGGTGAGGTCTCCCAGAAGATCGCGACCGAAGGCGACTCGCCCTGCACCGTCGGGATCTCCCAGGATGGCATCGCGGTGCAGAAAGGTACGGCTTGCGCCTTCTCCATCTACCTGCGCGCCGAGGGACGGAATGCGCCGGTGCAGGTGAGTGTGCACCACGAAGGCAAGGTGCTCGCCACCTGCGCCTTCCAGCCGACGGGAGACTGGCAGAAATACCGAGCGCAACTGGTTCCAACGGACACAGATACGAACGCGACCTTGAGTATCTCCTTCCGGGGTCCGGCCACCCTCTGGCTCGACAACGCCTCCCTGATGCCTGAAGACACGGTCGGCGGCTGGCGGCGCGACGTGGTCGAAGCCTTGCGCGCGCTCAAGCCGGGTATCATCCGCTTCGGCGGCAGCGACGTGGAGGCCTTCGAGTGGCGCGACACCATCGGCGACCCGGACCACCGCAAGCCGTTCCGCGCCTGGGGTGGGCTGCAGCCGACCGGGCCGGGCCTGGAGGAGATCGTGCAGCTCATTCGCGACGTGGACGCGGAGCCGCTGATCTGCGTGCGAGTCACCGGCCGCACACCGCAGGACGCCGCCGACGAGGTGCAGTACTTCAACGGCGCTTCGGATACCCCGATGGGCGCGCTCCGCGCCCGCAACGGCCACCCGGAGCCGTACCACATCCGCTACTGGCAGGTGGGCAATGAATTGGGCGGCGCGGAGTACGCGGCCCGGCTCGCCGACTTCTGCCGGGCCATGAAGGACGCCGATCCGAGTATCCGGCTGCTCTCCTCCTATCCCTCCGAAGACGTGCTCCGCAACGCGGGCGCGCTGCTGGACTATATCTGCCCCCATCATTATGAGTGCGACGATCTGAAGGGCAAGGAGGAAGATTTCCAAAAGCTGCAGCGCATGATCCGCGAATTTGCGCCGGGCCGCCACATCAAGATCGGAGTGACGGAGTGGAACACGACGGGAGGGAATGCGGGGCCGCGCCGCGCGATGCTCTGGACGCTTTCCAACGCGCTTGCCTGCTCCCGCTATCACAACCTGCTGCACCGCCATGCGGATATGGTCGAGATCGCCAACCGCTCCAACCTGACCAACAGCTTCTGCTCCGGCATCATTCAGACCGACAATGCCCGCCTCTACAAGACCCCGACCTACTACGCGCAGGAGCTTTATGCGACTCTGGCGGGGAACTTGCCGCTCCGTATCGAGCCGGTGTCAACGCCTGACCGCATGCCCGACGTCAGCGCCACGCTCACTCCGTCCGGCGACGCCGTTGTCCTCTTTGTGGTCAACGACACGCAGAAAGACATCGTTACTTCGCTCGATCTCTCGGCGTTCGGCGAGAGCGGCCGGGAGGTCGCCGTCTGGACCCTGGCCGACCGGGAGCACGCCGAGGAGCCGGACGTCACCAACAGCTTCACGGACCCAGGGCGCATCATCCCGGTACATTCCACTTTCCAGGCGCCTGCCTCCCGCTTTGATTACCGCTTTCCCGCGCTCTCCCTTACCGTTTTGAGGTGCCCGGTGAGACGGTAAGGAGAAATCCCACGGCGGTTTGTCCGGGCCATGAATTACCCGTCTTTTGGGCCTTCGGCCTGCGTAGCGAGCGGATGGGTCCTTTCGGTACCGGGCCGATAAACGACCCGGCATTAAAGACACGCCGTCCTCCGGACGGAAAGTTCTAAAAGCCCGGAGCATGAAAAAATCCCTACTGGCGCTTAACCGTCTAAACCTTCCAGCGCGTAAGCAATGGCCCGTTCCCAGTCCATGCGGCGACCTGCTTCGAGGGATCGTTCAAAAACTTCTGACCCTAGCGTGGTACGGATTTGGTCTCGGAGGGTCTGATCGACCTTCTGATTTGCCGGCGGCAGCGGCGAGCCGATGGCCGCGCGCAGGCTCTCCGCGGCGCCGAGCAGGCATGCGGCGCGCGGAAGCCGATCGGCAGGACACGATGGATCGGGCTTCGCCTGATGGTGTAAGAACCCGGCGGTGGCTTCGAGAGCGAACGCGGCCATACGCTTGTTGCCGGAATCGCGGCAACTTCGCAGACCTTCTGCCAGATAAACCTGCGCGCCCGCCACATCGCCCTGTTCCATAAGGACGCCGCCCAGGCCGATCAGCGGGGTGTCGATCTCCCACGCGTTGTCGATCTCCCGGTAAATCGCCACGGCCTCTTCATAGTTGGCGCGCGTTCCCTCCAGATCGCCTTGAGAATGGCGGATCACTCCCATGCTGGAAAGGACATTGGCGATGCCCCGCCGATCTCCCAGCTCTCGACGGATCGCCAGAGCTTCCTCAAGGAGGCCGGCAGTGGCTTCCGGATCCCCTTGATTACGAAGGGTGTTGGCAAGATTGGTCAGGTCGTTGGCTTCCGCGACTTTGTTGCCGATCTCCCGATTGATGGTCAAGGCTTCCTCAAAATAGGAGCGGGCCGCCTCAAAGTCGCTCTGTTCCATGGCGACTAAGCCCAGGTTGCCGAGATAGATGGCCGTGTTCTTCCGGTCGTTCAGCTCGCGTGCGATGTCCAGGCTGGCGGCGTAGTAGCTCCGCGCGGCGGCGTAATCGTTCTGCATCCAGGCGAGAACGCCGGCGCCATTGAGGACTTTCATGCGTGTTGTGGTCGGCGCCTGCGAACCCGGTTGGGATAGAAGAGCATCGAGATAATAGCGTCCCTCGCCGGGACAGCCGCGTAGCCACCAGAAAGGGGATAATGCTCCGGCCAGCCGCAGGCAAGGACGATCCTCCTCGTTTGCGGGTCCGGCAGACGGTTCGAGGCAGAAGTCCAGGGCAGCGCGCAGATTGTCGTGCTCGGCCTCCAGGCGTTTCAGCCAGGTCCCCTGCTCCGGTCCGAAGAGTTGGTCGAAGGCTTCTTCCGCCAGCTGCATGTGGAAGTCCCTATGGCGCTCCCGGAGCGAGCGGTCCTCGCCGCTCTCGGCCAGGCGTTCCAGGCCATACTGGCGGATCGTCTCCAGCAGACGATAGCGCGCCCCGTGGGCTCTTTCTTCGAAGAGGACCAGGGATTTATCCACCAGGCCGGTCAGCAGATCGAGCACATCATAGGCGTTGGGCGTCAGGCGTTGGGTGTTGGGCGTCAGGCTTTCCGAAGGTTCGACGTTGGGATTTAAGTCGGCATTCTGAACCGCCGGATTGCCCTCCTGCTCCCGCTTGCTATATGGTTTTTCCCTAACGACTAACGCCCCATACCCAACGCCAGCGTCTGCGCCGCAGACGCTCTCGGCGGCTTCCAGGAGAAAGCCGCCGGCAAAGACGGAGAGGCGGCGCAGGAGCGTTCGCTCGGATTCGGTGAGAAGGTCGTAACTCCAGTCGATGAGGGCGCGCAGGGTCTGCTGGCGCGGAAGCGCCGTGCGGCTGCCGCCGGTCAGCAGGCGGAAGCGGTCGCTCAGCCGCGCCTCGATCTGCTCTACCGTCAGGACGCGCATACGGGCGGCGGCCAGCTCGACCGCCAGCGGAATGCCGTCCAGGTGGCGGCAGAGCCGGGCGAGGCAGGGAGCGTCCGCTTCCGAGAGCAAGAAATCGGGCTTGACGAGAGCTGCGCGGTCCGCGAACAGGCGCGCCGAGTCGTAGTCGAGGAGGTCCCGCACGCGTAGGCCGGCGTTCGGAGCGGGCGGGGGCGGCAGATCGAGGGAAGGGACCCGGTAGCTCTGCTCCCCGGTGACCCCCAGCGGCTCGCGGCTAGTGGCGAGGATACGTACCTGCGGGCAGTGTCGCAGCAGGTTCTCAGCGAGCGCGGCGCAGGCGGTCAATAGATGCTCACAGTTGTCGAGCAGGAGCAGCAGCGTCTTCGATTGGAGGTGGTCCGTGAGGGCCTGCAGGAGAGATCGGCCCGCCTCTTCGCGCACGCCCAGCGCATCGGCTACCGCATGAGGCGCCATCGCCGGATCGGCCAGCGGCGCCAGCTCCACCAGCCAGACTCCGTCCGGATACGCCTCCACAACATTTGCCGCCACCTGCAGGGCCAGCCGGGTCTTGCCGCAGCCTCCGGCGCCGGTCAGCGTGAGCAGCCGCGCCTTTTTCAGCAGCATTTCGACCGCTTCGATCTCCCGCGTCCGGCCGATGAACGAGGAGAGCTGCAGGGGCAGGTTGGTGGGCAGATTATCCAGCGACTTTAAGGGCGGGAATTCGGCCCGGAGGTCCGGATGGAGGCATTGGAAAACATGCTCGGGCTCTTCTAAATCTCGCAGGCGATGCAGGCCCAGGTCGCGAAGCGATACCTGGTTGGGAAGCGAATCGCGCAGGAGCGTGGTCGTCGCCAGGGAGAGCAGCACCTGGCCGCCATACCCGGTGGAGAGCAGGCGGGCGATCCGGTTCAGCGGCGGGCCAAAGTAGTCGCCATCCCGTTCCTCCGTCGCGCCGGTATGCAGCGCCATGCGTACGCGTAGGTGCGTCTCCGGCGGCCAGGCTTCGGCATGCAGAGCGCATTGAGCCGTGAGGGCGGCGTGGAGCGCGTCTGGAGCCGTAGCGAACGCCGCACAGAAGGCATCGCCGACCGTCTTGAAAACGTGGCCGTTATGCGCCTCAATCGCCTGCCGAAGGAGGGCATCGTGGCGGGCGAGAGCAGCGCGCATGGCTTCAGGATACTGCTCCCAGAGCCGGGTGCTGCCCTCGATGTCCGTGAAGAGGAAGGTAATGGTACCGGATGGCGCGTTCATAGCGGTTCTGTGGGGCTCCGGCACTCACTTCGGCAGCCGGAGGAGAAAAACCTTTTAAAACTTTTTTCTGGCGGCTGCAACTTTTCGTTTTGCAGCCCGGTCAATGAGGGTGAAGCGGCGAGATAGGGTCACCGAAACCGCTGCAAAACCAGATGAAAACACGAACGATGAATATCGGACGGCTCTACACAATCTGCGGGCAGGACCAGAACGATCGGAACGAACCGGCTTTTGCGGTTTGCGCCCTTCGATTCGCCCTGGGCTCGCTGTGGCAGGGTCCTGCGAATTTACCGGCGGGACACTATCCGAATAGCTTTTCGGGACGGATTCCAGACATTGATACGGGTTGATGTTGTCTTGTTGCAAGACATAAAACGGCCCGGTCTGGAAATGACAGATCGGGCCGTTTTATGTGTAAAGCCGAGAAACGGGGGTAGGGCCAGATGGGACGGCGGAAGACTCCAAACCTTTCAAGACAGGGTTCGATTCCTTGTGCCCCCGCTAGTGATGAGCGGGTGAACGGATGACATGGTGAACGGGTGAAAGACCCCTCTCCGACAAAGGACGAGGGGGAAATAGCGATGTAGAACGGGATCGTGGCGCAATCGGGAGCGCAGCACGCTGGCAGCGTGAAGGCTTTTGCGGGTTCGAGTCCCGCCGATTCCATACTCTGGGGGCGCATGTCCTAAGGGATAGCGATGTACCCTCGCACGGTACGTGTTGTCGGTTCGATTCCGACCGTCTCCATAGCAGATACGTGGGGGTGTGGCGCAACCGGGAGCGCGACGGCTTTGCACGCCGTAGGCTGAGAGTTCGAGCCTCTCCACTTCCATTTGTGGTGGTCGTAGCCGAGCGGACCAGGCGGCAGGCTGTGGACCTGTTTCACGTGGGTTCGAATCCCACCGACTACCCTTGCGAACGACTATTTCAAAGAAAGGAGCGTGCTCATGGAGAGCGACTATCGCTATAAGCGCATGGGTCATGCGGGCGCGCTGCCTGCTGGAGTGGGCAAGAGTCTGTAAAACTCCCGCCGCGTGCATGTAGGTTCGAGTCCTACTGGAGTGAACCCCATTTACCGGACAGAGGCTTGAGTCAGGTTTCTGCCGGTAAGTGAGTGGACGCAGCGGCCTGGCGCGCCTCGAACTCTGCGGGAGGCAGGTATCCGAGACTGGAGTGCAGCCGCTTGGTGTTATAGACCTCTTCGAGGAAGGGGCCAATATGGGTCTTGGCATCGGCCACATGCTGGTAAGCGTTCACATAGACCTCTTCCTGCTTTAAGGTCTTGAAGAAGCTTTCCGCCTGGGCATTCTCATAAGGCGTACCCGTTCGGGCCATCGAAAGCCTGGCCCCGACTTGTTCCAGGCGGCTTACGTACTCGCTGGCCGCATACTGGACGCCTTGATCGGAGTGATGGATCAGCCCTGGGTTCGGATGGCGCTTGGAAAGAGCCATCTCCAGAGCCGCCAATGTCAAACGGGTGTCGATGTCGCTGCCCAGATGCCAGCCCACGCACACACGCGAGAAGGCATCCAGGATAGCCGCCAGGAAACAGAAGCGAGAGGGCAGACGGATATAGGTAATATCGGCCACCCAGGCTTGATCCCTGGCCGTGAGCAGGCGGCCTTGGAGCAGGTTGGGATAGCGCTTATGCGCATGCTGGCTATGGGTGGTGCGCACAAAGTCATGGCGCAGCCGGCACAAGAGGCCCTCTTCCCGCATGATCCGAAGCACGCGCTTATGGTTGACGGCAAAGCCCTCCCGCTGCAACTGCTTGGTCACCCGCCGATAGCCATAGCCGCTAAATTGCAGGATAAGCCGCTCGATAGCATCACGCAGGGTCCCCTCTTGGGCGCTGTCTGGCGCTTGGGCAGCACGGGCATACCACCAGGAACGGCTTATCCGCAAGGCACGGCACAAGCCCGCCAACTCGGTTTCTGGATGGGCCTGTTGGTAGGTAGCGATCACGGCATGTCGCTCCGGGACGGAAGCGTGCTGACTAACTTTTTTAAAAGCGCATTCTCCAGGCTAAGCTGGCCGCAGTGGCGTTCCAGCTCAGCAATGCGCTGCTCCAACAACGCGGTCGCAGAAACCTGCTTGGGCGTGAAGGCTTCTTCTGCGCGCTGCTGGTACTCGTTGCGCCAGCGTAAGAGCAGGCTCTCGGCTAGGCCGTGTTCCCGACAGATCTGAGCAGGACGTTTCTGGCCGGTGGCGATTTGACGGCAGACCATCAGCTTGAGTTCGCGGGAATGGGTTCTGGCAGGCATCGGTCCTCTCCTTGTCTGGTATTCTACCAGCCAGAAGTTGACTCGGCTACCTGTCCGGTAAAATGGGTGCAGTCCATACCGCGCCCATACAAACAGTTTCCATCGGGGTGTATGCCATCGGTCAGACGGCCTAGCTTGGGACTAGGAGGTAGCGGGTTCGACTCCTGCCGCCCCGACCATTTTGCCCCCATCGTCTATGGGTAGGATGCCTGGCTTTCAATCAGGGAAAGCGAGTTCAAGTCTCGCTGGGGGTACTGATTTCTGCGGGCGCGGTGCAGTGGAACGCACGCCTGGCCCTCATCCAGGAGAGCGCGGGTTCGATCCCCGCCGTCCGTATCTCGCTGGGGTTTAGCTGAGACAGATTAGCGCGGCGCTGAAAACGCTGAGACGGGGGCGCGATACCCTCAACCCCAATCGCGATTTGTATGCGGTAGTGGCGTAATGGCAACGTGACTGGCTTCCACCCAGTAGTTGCAGGTTCGATCCCTGTCTACCGTATCGGAGTGATTCTCTCTAGCATAACCGGCAATGCACTTGTCTGTTAAACAAGGGGATCTGGGTTCGAGTCCCAGGGGAGGAGCCAATTTGGTGCGGCGTCGCCAAGCGGTCAAGGCAGATGGCTCATAACCATCCATGCGGCGGTTCGAATCCGCCCGCCGCTCCCTACTTTAACACCATCCGCCAAACGGCGTGCAGGCTCTTACCTCAATGGCAGAGGACACGGCCGATAACCGTGCCATGGTGGTTCGACTCCACCAGGGCCTATACAATAGAGTGGGCCTCCGTATCCCAATGCGGCAGAGGAGCGCGGCTCAAACCCGCGCCAGTGAGCGTTCAAATCGCTCCGGAGGCATCCATAACTAAGCCTCTGTACTCCAATCTGGCAGAGAGACGCGGTTGAGAGCTGCGACAGTGCGCGTTCAAATCGCGCCAGGGGCATAGTTTCTGCTCTCGTACCCCAATCCGGTAGAGGGATATGGCTCAGAACCATAAAAGTGAGCGTTCAAATCGCTCCGAGAGCATAGTCGATCCATGCAGTAGTGGCGAAAAGGCAGACGCGGCTGGCTTAAACCCAGCGGGAGTGTAGTGCTCCGTGGGGGTTCGACTCCCTCCTGCCGCACTATAACAATATGCGAGAGTAACTCAACTGGCAGAGTCCCACGTCGCCATCGTGGTTGTTGCGCGTTCGAGCCGCGTCTCTCGCTTGAAAAAGGGTCTGTAGCATAGCGGCTAATGCGCCTGCCTGTCGAGTAGGTGAGCGCGGGTTCGAGTCCCGTCAGGCCCGTTTTCAAGACGGCAGCCTCTTCACGAGGAGAGGTGTCGGTAAGGATGGTTGGCAGAGCGGTCGATTGCACTGCGCCTGAACCGCAGAAAGGGCCTGGCTCCTTCGTGGGTTCGAATCCCACACCATCCTTTCTTTACTTTACGGACGGCGACCAGTCGGCTCTGGAGCCTGCCTCGAAGACAGGTGGCGCCCCCGTGGCGTGAGGTTCGATGCCTCCGTCGTCCGCCTATTTCTTATCTCAAAAGCCGCCTAAGGAACTGCCTGCTTGGTTCTCTGGCGACGTTCTGCTAACCAATTTGCTAACATGTTGCTAACCAACTTGATTCTGTTTCCCTGCTTCTAGTGGTATAAGGCTATAGAAGAGAGCATGACCAACCACTCTTTTAGTTGATGGAGCAGCGCGGCGGGCAGTCCCATTCATATTTGCTTTTATCGGACGTAGAAGCATTATGATTTCGCGAAGCAAGCAGGAATATCGATAGCCGTCGCGAATCTATGCGATTGGATGCTTCAAAACCTTCCAGGTCATTACGAAAGGAAAGACGATGAAGGTTCTGCTTATTGGGTGTGGGAACTTCGCGAAGGTAGGACATCTACCTGGAATCACGACTTTCATCAACGAGACTCACACTCCGGTAACGCTTTATATCGCAGACCCGAACCAAAAAGTGGAGAACGCCCGCCCTAGCCCACCGATCGTGACTGATGATCGCTGGTTCACAAGACTGAACGGTGACGCCTCCGAAGAGGACTGGTGCCAGGCGGTTTCAAGCCAGCATCGCCAGCATCAATTCGATGCCTGCATCATTTCTACACGGCCTCGGTACCACAAGGTCTACGCTAAATGGGCGCTTTCAGAGAAGCTACACGTGCTGGTCGACAAGCCATTGACGTTTCCAGACCGCGCCCATGTTGATATTAGTCCGGCCCAGCAGATAGTCACCGACTATGAAGAGTTGATCAACGCTAAGAGCAAGGATGTCCTCTTTCTCGTAGGCACTCAGAAGAGATATCAGGTAGTGTATCGAGACCTCGGGCGGATCATTAGGAGGGTATATAATCAGACCGGATGCCCCGTTACTAATGTAGTATGTTGCACTGGAGATGGCTGGTGGCTTCTTCCTGAAGAGTATGGTCAGTACAGTTACCGAAGAGGCGGGAAGCTCATCCATACCGGCTACCACTACCTCGATATAGTTCCCTGGCTGATCAGACATGCTGTACCCGACACTGATGACCGGATCACCCACGCGTGGGTGGTTGCTTCAGTATTACGTCCCTCGGATGCTACCATCACATATGGTAATACCGCAGCGAGGAAGCTATTCGACCGCAGCACGAACTCAGCGGCGAACTACGATGGCCTGGGCGATATCAATTCCAACCTGTTGGTCAAGCTGTGTGATAGCAAGAATCGTCAGCGTGCGTCGATCCTCTACTCCCTGTTACACGAAGGCTTCTCGCGGCGGTTGCGTGACGATAAGGACACTGGCGGCGGCAGGAATAAAATTGACTACCTGGCAGTCACCCAGGGGCCAGTGCTGTGGGCGGAGCTAAGGAGAATAGCAAAGATGGGCAGGGAAGGAGATAACCTTGGCGGCCCGGCTCACCAGGAATTGACAGTCCTGTGCAACGAGCAGCTTACTCCATTAGGCGATCAAGCGACGTTGACGGTCAAGAGCTACCCTCTTTATGCGTCCAGTAACGAATCGGTTTCAGCTAGTTGCGAGAACGACGAGGCGCCAACAATCGACTTCCTTAAGCAAGTGGATGCGAAGCTGAAGGGCACGTCGGTGCGACCACCTAGCCTTTCACCAATAGAGGATCACGAGATTGCGGTAAGGTTGCTCTCAGCTGCATATGAGTCAGCGGCCGAAAGTGATAGGGCTGATGGCAAACCTATTGCGACTGAGGTAAGGTTCCAGTCTTGGGATACCCCTCCGGGCATCTGATGAGGTATATGGCTTCGGAATGGTTATGCCGCACTACCGACGGTAATAGTTCACCAGGCGAAAGTCTGGCTATCATTACAGGAAGAAGATGAATTGAAGACAGTATATACATTCAAATATTACGTGGCGGCTCGCGTGCTGAGAACTCGACCCCTTGAAACCCAGATCAACAAAGTTCGCGACGGTCTGGCAACCGAGCATCTGGCATTTTCTTTGTACGAGGCCGGTTTCTCCTACGGCGGCGCGATCATTAACGTGCCAAAACGCGTCCTCGACCGGCCAGACTACCGTGAATGTGAGGCGACGCCCGTGCCTTTAACCCCAGACGACCTAATACTGCTAACAACTCGCCCCCCACTCGATGATCGCCCTCCGATGAAGCGAGTAATTGAACGCAGTGGTGAGCCAATCGAGAAAGATGTCTTCGCGGCGCTTAGGCCGGTTTTAATGACATGCACACGTACATCGATTGAACTCGGACAAGAAAACGGCCTTTTATCGGTAGAACCTCAGTGGCGGAGTGTAGGGTTCGATGAGCACCAAGGAGGCAGGATCTCTGCTGGCGGACCCTACCGGTCACAAACTGGCGATGATCGGCTTACGGTGGCGTACTTAATCTCTATTCCACCTACAGAAACCTTTCCCCGCATCGTAGCCGCATTTGGCGCAGGGGGAACCGAGACGTTAGTGTTTGCATGGCTATTGCGAAGGCAAATAAATCATCTGTTTGCACGTACCCTGAAAGGCAGACAAAGGCAACTGGTGATGACAACTTTCCGAGTGCCAAAAACGATTCCACATCCTTTTCTCAAGTTTGACATCAATGATCTCGATCCGCATGTTGTTGTAGATACGGTTTTTTGACTAGCTGCTGAGGGCAAGCTGGAATGGGGCTGTTCCAGCTTGCGCTAGTTTCTTGTGACGTTCGTAGAGCAGTACGGACATGCTTGGGTCGCCTACCTCTGCGCCTGCCAAGCCAGCTATTGGCTGTGGCCTCCTGCTGCTAAGAGCTCCTTGCATACAGCACGATTCCGGATGGCGCGATCGAGAAGGTCCGGTGTAAAGAAAGCCTTCTCATCGACGACCGTTTGCTGATCCTGGAAGCGATCCCCGACCATGAGGTAGTGCAGTTCAGCGTTTCGCGCTAAGTCTGTGACGAAGATGTTCTCACATGGGGCATCGATGAGTTGTCCGGTATCTATTTCATAGACAGACCAGACTTCACCATGACCATGTCTAGTTCCCTGCTGCTCTTCGAGCCAGGATTTATATCCTGTACTGGTTCGCTCCTGCTTGATGGCATCAAGGGCTTGCTGGTTCTGCCGAACATGTTGGTACTCAACAGGCGTGAGCCGGTAGAGGAACAAAGCTCGGAACTCGACATTCAGGTCGCCCGGTACCTCGTATAATTCTTTGCCTATGAACTGCATCTCGCCTGCGGGATCATCCGCAAGCCCCAGTTCCTCTTTCAGTTCCTCTCGCATCGCTTCTTCATAGGTCTGTGGCATCTTCACGTGTCCGCCGTAGATCGACAAAAACATGCCGAACCTTTTATTGTGTGCCCGCCGCTGGCAGATAGTCTTTCCTGTCGGCGAAAGCACGAAGGCATTGGCGGTTCGATGCCGTAGGCCAAGAAGGTGTGCGATCCCAGCCTCTGTGTGTGCGCAAGGCACATCGCTTGGGTCCACAATTTCTGCGATTTCCCCGCGGAACATCCGATCGACTTCCGAGTCCCAGATTTTGATTTTCTCCAGCACGTCCTGGATTTTCTGATCGCTGCGACGATCCTCCTCGGGTAAGGCTTTATTGACGGCTACGAGATGGTTTTCGAGGGGAACGAGTAGGCTCTGGCGCGTCCCAGCATTCCTCAGAGCCTTGATCCAGGACAGCGGCATTGTGTCTGTCATATCACTTCCTCCATTTTTATTGGGCCGCTTCCATATGATTGGCGTTCTCCACATGCTGTGCTGTATCGAATGGACGACCCTGCTAACCAGGATAACAAAGTTCAGCTCTTATGGAACGCTCGGACCGAGATCGCCGACGGTTGGCGCGAGGCTAAAATGTTAGTGCCCATGACGTCTTGTGGTGTTGTAACACCGTTCGCGCTATCAGAAAATTTAAGTCCGACTGCTTCTAATTATTACCAAATATAACCCCTTTTATAGCCGCCTGTTCAACCTTCCATTACCACTGAAAACTTCCTTTATCGGACACTGATTAAACGGGTACTTAATCAAAATCAGTGCGGCACTCTAGGAGAATCTGAAGAAGCGGCGAATATAAACCTACCAAATAGGCCTCGGTGGACGCACCGACAAACTTCATCCCCTTAGCCGAATGCTAAGATAAGAACGTATCATCTTCAGAATTGTCTGCCATCGGTTTCACCTACCCCGAGCAGGAGAGAGGCGATGAACGAGAAGACGCCGACACAGCAGGTGTCGGAATGGCTGGCTATACTCGGTGCGGCGCTCGAACGTGGCGACGCCCAGGGCGCTGCGGACCTGTTCGGCGCCGACAGCTACTGGCGTGACCTGGTGGCGTTCACCTGGAATATCACCACGGCCGAGAGCAACGCCAACGTGCGCCAGATGATCGAGCAAGCGGTGATCCCCGCGAAGCCCTCCACCTGGCAACTGGAGGGCGAGGCCGGCGAGACCAACGGCGTCATAGAAGGCTGGATCCGCTTCGAGACCGGCGTGGCGCGCGGCTGTGGGCACGTGCGGCTGATCGGCGGCAAAGCCTGGACGCTGCTGACAACCATGCAAGAGCTGAAGGGCTACGAGGAGCGCAGAGGCCCGACACGCGACCGGGGAGTCGAGCACGGCGTGCATCCCGGCCGCAAGACGTGGCTCGAGCTGCGCCGCCAGGAAGAGGCCGAGCTCGGCTTTCTCACGCAGCCCTACGTCGTGATCGTCGGGGGCGGGCAGGGCGGAATCGCGCTCGGCGCGCGTCTGCGGCGACTGAACGTGCCGGCGATCATCGTCGAGAAGTACGCGCGGCCCGGCGATAACTGGCGGAAGCGCTACAAGAGCCTGTGCCTGCACGATCCGGTCTGGTACGACCATCTGCCCTACCTGCCGTTCCCCGACCACTGGCCCGTGTTCAGCCCAAAAGATAAGATCGCCGACTGGCTCGAGATGTACACGAAGGTGATGGAGCTGCACTACTGGGGCGACACCGAATGCAAGCGCGCATACTACGACGACGCGAAGAAGGAGTGGACGGTCGAGGTCGTTCGCCAGGGGAAACCGATGACGCTGCGACCGCAGCATCTCGTACTTGCCACCGGGGCGTTGGGCGTGCCGAACCTGCCGTCAGTGCCGGGAATGGAGAAGTTCCAGGGGGACCTGCACCACAGCAGCCAGCACCCCGGCCCCGACGGCTACCGGGGCAAGAAAGCCGTGGTGATCGGCTCCAATACCTCGGCCCACGACATCTGCGCCGCCCTTTGGGAAGAGGGCGCCGACGTGACAATGGTGCAGCGCGGTCCGACGCTCGTTGCGCGCAGCGATACCCTGATGGAACTGGGCCTCGGCCGCCTCTATTCCGAAGCCGCGCTGCAGGCCGGCATCACCACCGAGAGGGCCGATCTGACGATGGCCTCGATGCCTTACCGGGAAGTACCGGCCCTGCAAAGGCTGGTATGCGAGGAGATGAGGCAGCGGGACGCCGCATTCTACGCGCGGCTCGAGAAGGCCGGCTTCCAGCTCGACTTCGGCGAGGACGATTCGGGCCTGGGCGTTATGGCCCTGCGTCGCGGTGGGGGCTACTACATCGACGTCGGCGCGAGCGATCTTATCGCTGACGGCAGGATCAGGCTCAAAAGCCGGGTCGGTGTCGAGCGCATCGAGGAGCGCTCGATCGTTTTCACCGACGGCAGCGAGCTGCCCGCCGACCTGATCGTCTTCGCCACCGGCTACGGGTCGATGAACGGCTGGGTCGAACAGCTCATCAGCAAAGAGGTCGCCGATAAGGTCGGCAAGTGCTGGGGCCTCGGCTCGGACACGCGCTATGATCCGGGGCCGTGGGAGGGCGAGCTGCGCAATATGTGGAAGCCGACACGCCAGGAGGCGCTGTGGTTCCACGGCGGCAACCTGCACCTGTCGCGCCACTACTCGCAGTATCTGGCGCTGCAGTTGAAGGCGCGCATGGAGGGTATTCCCACGCCGGTATACGGATTGGCGCCGGTGTATCACACCTCGTAAGTGGACGGATTTCCTGCTTCCAATGCTGATTTCTATGCCTCGTGCAACTTTGGCGGTCCCTATCCGGTCAAGTAGGGTGAAGGGCGAGTTACGTAGCGGCAAACGGGCCAAGCTGGAGTCTTGGTAAGGGCGCAAGCCCTCGCGAGTTCGAGTCTCGCCTCGCCCGCTGATGAGGGCAAGTGGCAGAGTGGCGATTGCAGCCGCGTGCTAAGCGGTAGAGGGTTCCGATCCTCCACAGGTTCGAGTCCTGTCTTGCCCGTCGTTTCGATTTGCCGATGGCTTTCTCTGAAAGAGGCTGTCCAAGACGGTTATGCCGCTGGAGCACGCTAGGGCGTGCAGGCGCCTGGTAGGCGCAAGGGAGTGAGTTCGAATCTCACCTGCGGCTTGGATTTCTTTTGCCCCGCTCGCATAGTGGCCGTGCAGGCGCATCGTAGGCGTCGTGAGCAGAGTTCGATTCTCTGGTGGGGCCTTATCTACAGAGCTTCTCTGGCGCAACCTGGCAGCGCAGCCGTTTTGTATGCGGCCGGTTCAGGGTTCGACTCCCTGGAGAAGCCCCATAGCCGGGTCGTTCAATGGTAGGACGCCTTCCCCACACGAAGGATGCTTGCAGGTTCGAATCCTGCCCTGGCTATTGCTTATGCGCGGGTAACTCAACGGCAGAGTGCCATCGCGACATGATGGAAGCTGGGAGTTCAAATCTCTCGCCGCGCATCTCGTGGCGGCGCGCTAGAGCGGTCATAGCACCCTCCTTATAAGGGGGAGATTCCGGGTTCGAATCCCGGGCCGCCAATCGAGAGCGTGCTGAAAGGAGAACGGAGACAAAATGAAACGCAAGCCTCGCAAACACAACAAGGCATTACCAGGGTCTGTAGCGTAACCGGCAGCGCAGGTGTCTTTTAAACACCCGGTCAGAGTTCGAGCCTCTGCGGACCCACTGTATGAGGGGGCATCCGCATAATGGTTAATGGAACTGGCTCTTACCCAGTGGATCGAGGTTCGAGTCCTCGTGCCCTCATCTTTATCAACCATAGTGTGCCGTCGTATCCGCTCAGGCTTCGAACCTGTCGAAACGGTAACCGGAAACATGGGGGTTCGACTCCTCCCGGCGGCGTTCGGAAGTGCAACTTCTCTGGCAGCGAACCTGTCAAGGGTTATGAAAGCGAGAGAAAGAAGCCAGGTGAAAATCACTCGATAAATTGGATGACATCTTCGACAAGGGCATGCGCTCGTACCGGCGCCGGCTTCTACCCGGTGAGCCGTAATCGGAGGATGGGGGTTCGAGTCCCTTCGAGCGCCTGGCAGCCATTTTAGGCGGCAACGCATAGACATGATCACAGGTCGGTTAATGGTAAGCCGCCTGATTTTGGCTCAGGTAATTCCAGGTTCGAGTCCTGGCCTGTGAATCATCATTCCCAGATAGTGCAGCGGCAGCACGCGAGGCTCTGACCCTCGAAACGGTGGTTCGAGACCATCTCTGGGAGCCAATTTCATACACCCTCGTAGTTCAGATGGAGAGAATACCAGCCCGCGAAGTTGGTGGTCGCCCGTTCGAGTCGGGCCGAGGGTGCCATGCCCTAGTACCGAACTGGCGAACGGCCCTGGCAGCAAACCAGGTGTGGGGGGTTCGATTCCCTCCTGGGGCTTCCTCCTTATTTTCACTTTGTCCCCTGTTGCTGCCTACCGATCGGTGCTGCTGTTGTCGCATGGCCTATTATTCTGCTCCCTCGCCAGTGAAGAAGCGGCTAACCCAATAAGGGTGCTAAGCCCGCATAGTCTCTCGTTACCTTCTTAGTATCGGTAGAAGCGGCTGGTGTCTCTGCCAACACCCCGCTCGCATTACCGACGCGCATTAGCCAGGCGAACGCGCGGGTGGTTCCTGGCCGCTCTCTTCCAGGCGCTGGCGCAGGGTCGTTCTGGCCCGGTTGATGCGCGACTTCACCGTGCCCATGGAGTGCCCCGTCAACGCGGCGATCTCTTTGTAGGAGCGGCCGGCTACGAACAGGTCCAGCACCTGCCGCTGGTAAGCCGGCAAGGTGCGGATCGCCTCGGTCAGGCTTCGCAACTGCTCCTGATGCACACAAACAGCCTCCGGCGAGGCCGCCGGATCGACCAGTTCGTAGCGATTGCTCGCCGGTTGCTGCTTCTCATTCAAGCTCAGATGCCTGCGGTGGCTGTCGCGGACGCAGACATCGATATAGGTGTTATGCACAATATGAAGCAGCCACGTGCGAAAGGAGGATTTGCCGGGGCGAAAGGTAGGCAATCCTACAAAGAGCCGAAGAAAAACCTCACTGGTAATGTCGCTGGCGTCGGTGGGGTTGTGGCACAGCGACTGGGCATAGGCAAAAATCAGGTTCTCAAAGCGGCGGATCAATTCTTTCCAGGCGCTCCTCTCCCCGCTTTTGCAGCGCTCGATCAAGGTCAGAATATCTTCCTCTGCCAGCGACCGCGTGGAGGATGGCCGTGGCGGCTCGGCAAGGAAGGCGTCCTTGTTCTCTTCCGGCACGGGCGTCATGACCCGGCGTTCTCCTTTCTTACAAGTTTCAACAGACACGGTGTCTGCCTGAGCGGGCAGCCCTGGGGGCTTGGCTGCTAAATCAGGCACACGACACGAGCCACTGCCTGAGCGGAGTGCTTCCGCTCCGTTTCAGCAGGCCAGTATGCTAACAACCGGAAAGAATGGGGGGCCGTAAGTCATGCCACTGACTGACTGATAGCGTTAAAAGTTCCCTTAATAGATTAAGATAGTAGGAATTGCGATCACCCATGCTCTTTTTACCCAGCCGGCAATCTCACTGCTGCCTCACCTATCCGCCGTGAAGCTAAAGAAAAAGAGGGGCAAATAGAGCATATCCTGGATAACCGAGATGGTTATCTCCTCCTGCTCTCTAACGTTTTTCCAGCCGATCGAGCAGCGTTTTCCGATGTAGGACCTGGCTTCCGATAAGGTCATGGTCTTGTCCACTTTCAGCGGATACGCAGAAAATCCGTTGGCGCGCTCCGCTTGCGGCATGGAGAGGGGAAGGATTCAGGTTGCCCGATGGTGCAATGGGCAGGATATAAGTCCACTCTATTGGGTGAAAGGACCTCTCATGACTGAGGAGAGCCGCAATTCCCCGCTTCCTGCACAGCATGTCTCCACAGGCATCGCCGGGCTCGACGACATTTTACATGGCGGCTTTCTGCGCGATCGGGTGTATCTCATCTACGGCCAGCCGGGCACCGGAAAAACAACGCTGGCTATGCAGTATCTGCTCGCATGTCAGAGTCGTGGCGAGGCCGTGCTCTATGTTACCCTCTCGGAGACGGCCGAAGAGCTGCACGGTATGGCTGCCTCCCACGGCTGGTCGCTGCAGCAGGTCAACCTGTGCGACCTCTCGGCAGCAGAGGATACTCTCAAAGCGGATGCCCAGTACTCGGTCTTCCATCCTTCCGATGTTGAGCTGGGGGAGACCACCACCGCCATACTCTCCGAGATCGAGCGGGTAAAGCCGGCGCACGTGGTATTTGATGGGATCTCTGAAATCCGTCTGCTGGCCCGAGACCCGCTACGCTATCGAAGGCAGATGCTGGCCCTCAAACAGTATTTCGCGAACAAGCATATTACCGTTCTCTTCCTGGACGACCATGCGACGCCGCTGGGCGATATTCCCCCGGAAAGCGTGGTGTCGGGCGTGCTTATTCTGGAGAAAATCGCTCCTGCTTATGGCGTCTCGCGCCGCCGCCTCATCGTCAGCAAGGCCCGTGGCCAGACGTTTCGGGATGGCTATCACGATTATGAGATCAAAACCGGCGGCTTGCACGTCTATCCCCGCCTGGTGGCGGCAGAGCATCATTCCGAGGGCAGTATCGATCCCCTTGTCAGCCAGGTGACCGGCCTGGATGCCCTGCTCATGGGCGGTCTGGACGCGGGAACGACCACGCTCCTGTTAGGACCTGCCGGCGTGGGTAAATCCACGGTCGCTTTACAGTACGTGGTTTCCGCCCTGACACAAGGGCATCGGGCGGCCGTCTACTCTTTCGACGAAGTCCTCGATACCCTCTTCTACCGGGCGGACAAGCTCTTAGGGGGCTTACGTCAATACGTGGATACGGGCTTGCTGCAGGTGGCGCAGGTAGATCCGGCGGAGTTGAGTCCGGGCGCCTTTTCCTACGAGGTACGCCAGGCGGTGGAGCAGCGAGGCGTGAAGGTAGTCGTCATCGACAGCCTCAACGGCTACTGCAATTCGATGCTGGACGAGCAGTTCATCGAAACGCATCTGCACGAGCTTTTTGCCTACCTCGACCAGCAGAAGGTCGTCACGTTGGTCACTATGGTGCAGCATGGCATCATTGGAAGCATGAAGGCATCCATCGACATCAGTTATCTCTCGGACACGGTCGTCCTTTTCCGCTACTATGAAGCCGTCGGGGAGATCCATCAGGCCATCAGCGTCATCAAGCGCCGTCGGGGTCCGCACGAGCGTACGCTTCGCGAGCTGCGCATCAGCTCTCAAGGCATCATAGTGGGCGAGCCGCTGCGCCAGTTTGCCGGTCTTATGACCGGCGTGCCCCAATACAGCGGGGGTTCCGCGCAGTTAGGGATGACGGCAGGTTCCTCAGAGCAACGCAGCCAGGACAGGCAGGATCCGATCTAATGCCGGACGAGCAAAGGAGTAAAAGGCATCCTGCCCGCCCAGACGCTCCCGCAGACCCTGCCGACCTGGAGGAGCGGGTGCTGGTGTTTGCTCCTCTGGGACGAGACGGCAGTCTGATAACACGCGCTTTGGATCAGGCCGCGCTGCAGCCGTTCCTGTGTACAAATGCGCAAATTCTCTATGACAGCCTCGAACAGGGCGCCGGAGCCATTCTCTTGACGATCGAGGCCCTGCATGAAATGAACCTGGATTATTTTGCCACCCTGCTCGACCAGCAGGCTCCCTGGTCGGATCTTCCTGTCGTGCTCCTGGTCAGCGCCGATATTCCCTCGGAAGTCGAAGCCGACATACAGCGTCTGGGCAATATCACGCTGCTGGAGCGTCCGGTACGGTTGCCCGGCCTACTCTCCGCCGTGAAGTCTGCCCTGCGCGCGCGCAGACGGCAGTATGAGGTACGGGAACTGCTGGCTGGCGCGGTGCTTCAACAGGCGCAAATCCAGGCGCTCAACGAGCGTTTACAGCGCAGTATGACGGAAACCCATCATCGCGTCAAGAACAGCCTGCAGATCATTGCCGGCATGATCGATCTGCAGGTCCTGGAAGATACGGAGACGCTGCCGACCACCGAGTTTGTACGTCTGGGAAGCCAGGTACGCATGCTGGCCGTTGTGCATGATCTGCTGACCCAGCAGGCGAAAGCCGATGGACTGGCGCAGACGATCTCGGCAAAGGACATCCTGGAGCGACTGCTGCCTCTCTTGCAAGCCACAGCTGGACCCCGGCACATTCGCGTCTTGCTGGAAGATACGGAGCTTACGGCTCGTCAAGCCACGAGTCTGGCTCTGGTCGTCAACGAACTGGTGAGCAATGCCCTCAAGTATGGACACGGAGAAGTGGAGGTCAGTTTCCAGGTGAGGGAGGATGTTGCCACGTTAGAAGTGTGCGATGACGGACCGGGATTTGCGCCCGGATTTGAGGTAACCAAGCTAGAGACGACCGGATTAGGACTGGTAGAGAACTTGAGTCGCTGGGATCTTAAAGGAAGTATCCGCTTTGAGAACAGGCCCGAAGGGGGAGCGCGGGTGAGCATCCGCATACCGGTGTCTTCGCTATCGTTGCCTACATAACTTCCTGTGACAGCTTACACTCTGTTTTCTGCTCGTTCGACGATGCGGTAAGCCATCAGAAACCTGAGCGCGAGAGCCCCTCTAGAATACAGCCGTATAGAGGCAGATGGCAGCTATGCTCTACCTCCTGCCCCCATGTCTGGCGGATAGGCAGAAGAAACGTCCAGGCCAGAAAATGCTTTTCGACCTGGACGTTTCTCAAGAAGGGGAGCGGGATTTACCAGCGGTTGCCGCCTCCGTAGCCACCGCGATCTCTATCGCGGCCCCCGGACCCTCCACTACGATTGCCGCCGTAGCCGCCAGAAGTGCGTGGACGCTCTTCACGCGGCCGGGCTTCATTGACGGTCAGCTCCCGACCACCCATCTGGCTGCCGTTGAGCGCCTGGATGGCCGCATCCGCCTGCTCATCGGTTTCCATCTCCACAAAGCCAAAGCCTTTCGCCTGGCCGGTGTACTTGTCCGTGATAACCGCAGCAGAAGCGACGGTGCCATACGAAGCGAACAGGTTCTCCAGGTCTTCTTCGGTCGCCGAGTAAGGCAATCCGCCTACATAGATACGCTTTGCCATTTTTGAAATGGCTCCTTTCTCCTCTCTTCTCCGAAGAGAAGCTGCCGAACGGGAAATGTGTGGCTGTTGTGCCGGATCACTCTGGAAAACCCGATAGAGAAAGCCTGGCCCACAGCACGAAGAGGCTTTGCGCCGGGCTGATGGGACGTTCCCACGAGACGACGCTTGACCTCATCCGTATGAGACGGCTCAGGGGAGAGGATGTTCCTTTGATATAGTTTCCTTCTTCGGCGGGGGCTTCTGGAGTCGTGGTCTCCTTGAACGTGTCCGGCACATTCACCGCAGGCAGCTTCAGAGGCTCTCAAAATCACCTGCCGTAAAAGAGGAGGGTTTGCTGGAGGCAATCGGCTTGCTCACCAAAACGGAAAGCAAGCCGATTTTTTACCAGGCTTAAAGGGAAGGCTATAGGTCGGATGCAAGCCCTCTGTTGCTCTCCTGGCTGCCGGATATGGGGTAGAATCCCCGCCGGTAAGCATTCGCCGTAGATAGAGGGAGAAAGAGATTTAGTTATGGATGAGGTGGCGCGTTATAATATCGAGCGCTGGCGGGCACTGGCCGATTCGGATGCTCTCTTTACCCGCCCCGCTCTCGACCTGACCGTCGACTCCGCGCGGGAATGCGTGGATCCCGAGGGGCTATTCGGGGATGTGACCGGCAAGGAGGTACTGTGTCTGGCGGGAGGCGGCGGGCAGCAGTCGGGAGCGTTCGCGCTGCTGGGCGCGAACGTGACGGTCTTCGATCTCTCGGAAGCGCAGTTGAAGCGGGACCGGCAGGTCGCCGCGCATTACCAGAAAGAGATCACAACGGTGCAGGGGGATATGCGAGACCTGTCGCCGCTTGCATCAGCCTCCTTCGATCTCGTGTTTCAGCCGTACTCTCTGGGTTTCGTTCCGGATGCGCGGGTGGTGTTCGCCCAGGTGGCGCGCGTCCTGCGGCCTGGAGGGATGTACTACTTTGCTATCTCCAACCCCTTCTACGCCGGGTTAAGCGAAGCCGATTGGAACGGCGAGGGATATACGCTCAAGCTTCCGTATGTGGACGGGGCGCTGATAACGACTCCGGATCCCGACTGGGTCTACGCGCGCAGTAATAAAGAGCGGCCCGCCATTCGGGAATGCCGCGAATATCGCCAGACCTTCAGCAAGCTGATCAACAGCCTGATCGAGAACGGCTTTGTCTTGATGCATGTCTCAGATAGTAAGGACCTGTGGCCGGAACCGGAGGCACAGCCGGGAACGTGGTCGCATCTGATCTCGATCGCGCCCGTATGGTTGGCGTTCTGGCTGCGGTACCAGCCGGCCGGCAGTGGACCCTAAGAGCCGATTGAACGCGGCAGTGGCTGATCGGGTTTAAAGCGCCGGCCCAACTCCTGCATAAAGACTCCGTAAACACCCTGCGTGGTCCGCTCGTGCGGAATGATCACGGCTGCGTTCGTTCCTACAATGAGAAAGGTATGAGCTTTTGTGGACTCAATACGCTCGATCACTCCCCACGCCATTTTGCTTTCCGTGGAGGCCGAAATTCCTTCCGTTATGAGAAGGTCCCAAACGAGTCCTGCCTGCTCCTTGTTTTGAGGAGCAGGCAGGACGCAGAATCAGGAGGGGAACGCCGGTCAGGCGAGGAGGCCGGGAACGATGTTGCCGTAGACATCGGTGAGGCGGAAGTCGCGTCCGGCGTAACGATACGTCAGCTTCGTGTGATCGAAGCCGAGCAGGCGCAGGATCGTGGCGTGCAGGTCATGGACGTGGACCGGATTTTCCACCGCCTTGAAGCCGAACTCGTCGGTGGCGCCGTAAGCCTGGCCGCCCTTGACGCCGCCGCCCGCCATCCACATCGTAAAGCCGTAGTGGTTGTGATCGCGCCCGTTTTTCTTACCCTGATTGGCGCCGGGGGTGGGCAGCTCCACCGTCGGCGTGCGCCCGAACTCCCCGCCCCAGATAATGAGCGTATCGTCCAGCATTCCGCGCTGTTTCAAATCTTTGATGAGCGCGCCGATAGGCTGGTCGGACTGGCGCGCCAGTTCCCGGTGTCCCTGCTCCAGGTCGTCGTGATTGTCCCAGGGCTGGCCGGCGCCCTGATAGAGCTGGATGAAGCGCACGCCCCGCTCCAGCAGCCGGCGCGCGATGAGCACCTGCCGCGCATAGACGCCGTCGCCGTACATCTTGCGGATCGACTCAGGCTCCTTGCTGATGTCGAAGGCGTCGGTCGCATCCATCTGCATCCGGTAAGCCAGCTCGAAGGACTGGATGCGCGCCTCCATCTGCGCGTCGTCCGCATGCTGCGCCAGATGCTTCCGGTTGAGCTGCTGGAGAAGATCGAGCTGTTGGCGCTGCTCCGGCTGCGTGGTATACCGGTTCTTGATGTGTTCGATGATCTTTTCGATGTCGGTCTTGGACGGATCGATGTAGGTGCCCTGATAGACGCCGGGCAGAAACGCCGACTGCCAGTTCTGCGTGTCCTGAATAGGGTAGCCGTAAGGGCACATGGCGATAAAGCCCGGCAAGTTCTGGTTCTCGCTGCCCAGCCCGTAGGTGACCCACGAGCCCAGGCTGGGACGGATCAGCCGGGCCTCGCCGCAATTCATGAGCATCAAGGACGGCTCGTGGTTGGGCACGTCGGCGTGCATGGAGCGGATCACGCAGATATCGTCGATACAGGCGCCGATGTGCGGGAAGATGTCGCTGACCTCGATGCCGCTCTTGCCACACCGGACGAACGGGTAGGGAGACCGGAACGCCGTGCCGGTCTTGCGCTCGGTCGGCAGGTTGCTATAGGGCAGCGGCTGGCCGTGGTATTTGCTCAGCATCGGCTTGGGATCGAAGGTGTCGACATGAGACGGCCCGCCGTTCATAAAGAGGAAGATGACGCGTTTGGCTTTTGCCGGCAGAGGCGGCTTTTTAGGCGCGAGCGGATTGAGAACGCGTGGGGCGCTTGCCGCCTGCGCCTCCTCCGTCAGCAGGCCGGCCAAACTCAGGGCAGCAAAGCCACCGCCCAGGCGCGAGAGCATCTCGCGACGGGTCAGCAGAAGATCGGTCCAGGGGGAACGCGATTCGGATGTCATGGCGATATTCTCTCGCGGCAGCGTTGACTACGTGGCTACATTCTAGCACAAAGGCAGGCAAGAGGGAAGAGAGGGAATAGTAAGCGCCTTACGGCGCAGCCGGATTTTTCTCTTCCCTCTTGTCTAAACAGCGGTGGGATTGGCGGAGGTCAATTGATCGTAATGCGTGGTGCGGTTGCGTCCGCCCTTTTTCGAGGCGTACAGCGCGGCGTCGGCCTCGCCGATGAGCAGCGCCGGGTCGGTGGTCGTCAGGGTCAGGGAGGCGATGCCGAAACTGGCGGTCACCATGTGTCCGTTCCAGGATGCCGTTTCGATAGCCAGCCGGAAGCGCTCGGCCAGCGTGATGGCTCCGAAGCGGTCCGTGTTGGGCAGGACGATGATGAACTCCTCCCCGCCATAGCGGGCCACGAAATCCGTGGAACGGGCGTTTGCCTGCAGGATCCACGCGACCCGGACCAGCACCTCGTCGCCCGCCGGATGGCCGAAGGCGTCGTTGTACTCCTTGAAATGATCGACGTCGACCAGGATCAGGGACAGGGGCGTGCGGTAGCGTAGGGCATAATCGAATTCGTGCCGCAGGGTCTCGCGGAAGGCGCGCCGGTTCTTCAAGCCGGTCAGCCCATCCGAGCTGGCCAGCGCCGACAGCCTGGCATTGACCGTCTCCAGCTCCAGTTTTTGCCGCTGCAGCTTCATGCGATAGTCGTCCATCTGGTTCATGATCTGCTTGAGGCCCTGCTCGTTCTGCTTGCGCTCGGTGATGTCCGTGAAGGTCGCCAGAGCGGCATAGGGCTGCGTCTCCCCGGCGCGGAAGAGAGGGGTCGAGTTGACGGAGATCCACAGCAGCTTCGCCTCGGGCGTCGGGATGGCCATGGTCACGTCCGGCAGCGTGATGCCCGTGCAGAGCGACAGCAGGACGGCGGGGGCTTCGCCGGAGAACTCGGCGGTCTCCTCGTGGATCATGCGCCAGGGAAGCGTGCGGGCTTTGTGTCCGATCACCTGCCGGGCGGAGAGGCCCAGTATCTGCTCGGCGCTGCGATTGCACAGGCGGATAATCCCGTCGGAATCCACAAGGATGAGGCCCTCTTTCATCGAGCGGATGACCGAGGCGAATCGCTCCTCGCTCTCTCGGAGCGCGTCCTCCGCGCGCTTGCGTTTGGTGACGTCGCGTCCGTAGATCGCCAGGCCCTCTTTGGTCGGGTAGACGTGGTATTCGAACCACCCGCCGCGCATCCCATAATAGTCTTCAAAATGGACCGGCTTCTGTTCCCGCATCGCCCGATGCAACGCCTCGTAATAGGGCGTGCCGATGGTCTCCGGGAACACGTCCCAGATGACTTTGCCCAGGAACTCTTCCGGGGGCAGATCGATCAGGCGCGCGGCGTTGGCATTGATGTAGGTGTAGCGCCACTTCCGGTCGAGGGCGATGAAACCGTCCGTCAGGCTCTCCAGAATATCTCGCACGCGCGCATCGCCGGAGAGGGCTGTTTCGCCAGGTTGGGCCGAACGGCGGGCGCGTGCCGGTCGGGCGGTCCGGCGGCGCAGTTCCAGGAGCGCCAGGGTCTGGCGGGCCAGAGCCAGCAGTGATTCCACCTGCTCGGGGTTCAGATCGCGGGCCGTAGGGTCCATCACGCCCAGCGTGCCGAGCGCATGGCCGTTCGGGGCGATCAGGGGAACGCCGGCATAGAATCGGAAACCCGACCGGGAGGCGGTCAGGGGAAGGCGCGCGAACCGCGAGTCTTTGCGCGCATCGGGAACGCGCAGCAGCTCTTTCTGCAGAAGCGTCTGGGCGCAGAAGGTCTCGTGCCGAGGAATCTCGGTGGTATGCAGTCCGATCTGGGCTTTGAGCCACAGCCGGTCGGCATCCATCAACCCGAGGAAAGCGACCGGGGTCCTGCAAAGCTGGGCTGCCAGACGGACGATATCGTCAAAGGCGGCCTCCGGGGCTGTATCCAGAATCGTATATCGGCGTAGCGTTTTCAGCCGTGCTGCCTCGTTTTCAGGCAGAGGTGCTCCCATAGACGATAGGTTCCTTCCAGCGACCTGAAGGGTAGGTAAGACAGGCGCCACCAGGCTGCAGGGTGCGCGTTCCCGGTGAGCGCGCGGTGAGACACGCCCGGGAGGTACGCCGCCGGCAGACAGGCACGGCGGAATGTCTTGAGTCCGAGGGGGATTTTCGGAGCATTTACCGCAACAAAACAGATGTGTTTAATACGGGGTTTGTCCCTATATCGAAACCAGGGGAAAGTACGAAGGCGGGCCGATCGGCCCGCCTTCTTCATCCAGCATATCCCGGCTCGCGCCTATCGACGCGCCATCGCCAGATCGGACGGAAATGCCTCGGCTTCCTTATCCCGATCGAGCAGATCGGTGAAACGCTCTTCCAAGACAGGCAGAACCTCCGCTGCGCGATCGTCCCGGACAGGGTTGTGACGCAGGCAGGCGAGCACGCCGCCTCCGGAGGTCTCCAGTTGCCAGCGCGTTTCAGGATCCGAAGTATCCCTGGCGGATGCCGTAATGGCATTCATGAGGCCGAATTGCGAGTGGTCTCCCGCTTCGAAGTAACGGCTCAAAATATCGCCCATGATCTGGCCCCGGAGAGCCGCCGGCTCGATACGCGCAAGCAGGGCCAAAGACTGGATCGCAAAATCTACCGCTCTCTCCGTCGCGGTGCGCATTCCTTCTACGGCCTCGGTAAAGGCCTCTTCACAAGAGCACGAGCGGATCGCCTCCCGCAGGCTCGTCGTCGCCTCCTCGGGCGGCAACAGGTCCAGCCTGGCAATATGCCGCGTCTGGAGGGCATGGGCCATAATGGCCCCATTCTTGCAGACCTGGCGGAAAATGTAGGGATGGATCCAGACATCCTGCGCCGTCGCCCGGAGAGCCACACCGGCTTGCACCGGGTCTTTTTTGCGCACCTCCCGGATTTCGGGAAGAATGGATCGGATATACAGCCGGGAGCCATCCTCGAAAGTGTCCTTCACCTTTCCCTGGGCGGCCTCGGTCTCTGCGAGAAAAATGGCCTGAATGGCGGCCGTTGACAGTCCTTCTTGAGACATAGGGCTTTTCCTCCTCCCGAACACGTATCCTATCGGCGCTGGCCGCCGCCCCTCATGATTTGAGTCCTGCGAGGGAGCCGCGCGTCAGGCCGAAGCATCGAGCACGGACAGCCTGCCGGCTCGTGAGAATGGCAGGCCGTATTTACCAAGAGTTCTGCGTGCAGACAAAAAATCCTTCTCTCCCCGAGGTTTTGCCCCGTGCTATAATAAGAGCCATAGAAGCCGAACGGTGCGGATGATCGCTTATCTTGAAGAAGGTTTACGGACATGATAGAAATTCCTGGTATTCATACAGACGAACAAGGGGTTGCCTGGATAGAAGGCACGACGACGAAAGTTGTTGAGGTCGTGCAGGATGTCCAGGCAGGTCTATTGCCCGAAGAGATACACAAAGAACACCCTAACTGGACGTTAGCTCAAATTTTAGCGGCGATCCAATACTATAACAACCATAAAGAAGAGATCAATGCAGACATTGAGCGCAGGGAGCAGCTTGCCGAGAAGATGCGATTGCAAGCAACCGGGCGTATCTCACCGGATGAGTTCCGTCGGCGTACCCGCCAGCAAAAACGACGGATGCATGGCTGATGGTATCCCTATACATGGACGAGAATGTCCATGGATCTATTGTCAGGCAGCTTCGCCGCAAGGGCGTTGACCTGCTAATCGCTTTTGAGGATGGAATGGGCGAGACTGCGGATGGCATTGTTCTCATGCGGGCAACAGCCCTGGGACGGGTCATGTTTTCTCAGGATACGGATATGCTGGAGGAAGCGATCAAGTGTATGGAAGCGAACATCTACTTTACCGGCGTTATCTTTGCCCCTCAAAGTATAGGCATAGGTCCTTGCGTTAAAGTGCTGTACGAATTCGCAACCTATTTCGATCTTCTGGACTTCGAGAACGAGATAGTTTACTTGAAAAACTATCTTTGAAAGCGGACAGCCTCTACATCGCGCTTACACAGGATTGCCACCGCACTTTACCGGAGAGTGTGCCGGCAAATTATTCTCAATTGCCAAAATTTCTTTTAAAACCCCTTGACAAAAGCCAGCCAGGTTTGTTATAGTGGTCTTACTTAACCGGTTAAGTTAATCGGTTAAGCAGCAGGGAGGTTGGGAAGTGCGGGTCACCATCCGCGATGTCGCACAGCGCGCCGGAGTCTCCAAGGCCACCGTCTCCTATGTCCTTAACGGGCATGGGACGATGATGCGCATTCCGGAGGAGACCAAGCAGCGGGTGCTGGCGGTCGTCAACGAGATGGGCTACCACCCCAACGCCCTGGCCCGCAGTCTGGCGCAGAAGCGCACCCATACCGTCGCCGTCGTCCTGCAGTTCCCGCGTGTCTTCTCCGGTTGGTCCGGATTTACCAACGAGATGATGCGCGGCGCTACGGACGCCGCCATCCGCCTGGGCTACGATCTCTTGCTGCACACCCGGCAGCTCGAGCCGGAAGACGAGCCGGCAATGGAGGCGGACGCTCTCCTCGCCGCCGAAGTCGCCACTCTGACCGACGGGCGCGTAGACGGCGCGCTGCTGCTGCGCGATGTGGAAGACCGGCTGGCAGGCGCGCTGCGAGAGCAGCGATTTCCCGCCGTCCTGATGTTTACCCGCTCGGAGCAGCCGGACCTGTGGTTTGTGGATTGTGACAATATCCTGGGCGGGATGCTGGCGACGGAGCATCTGATCTCGCTGGGCCACCGGCGCATCGTCCACCTGTCCGGCTCGCCGCGCTCCGGCGCCGCGCGGGACCGGCTGGCCGGTTTCCGCAAGGCGCTGCAGAACGCCGGAATTCCTGAGCGCCCGGAGTGGATCGTCGAATCGACCTATCCCGGCGCGGACTTCACCCCGGCCACAACGCTTTTTGACGCTCCCGCCGCCGAGCGCCCGACGGCCATCTTCGCCTGGAGCGACGACGTGGCGATCCGGATAATGGGGGTCCTGCGCCAGAAGGGGTTGCACGCGCCGGAGGATGTCGCCATCGTCGGATTCGATTCTTCTCCCATGTGCGACCACACGGACCCGCCGCTCACCAGCGTGCGCCAGCCGATCTACGACATGGCGGTCCAGGC
>Ga0070739_10000769_pt1 | contig 55235 bp, 40 predicted proteins | sample Coa_R1_7_FD_66445 | JGI IMG/M metagenome (GOLD analysis project Ga0070739, IMG submission 66445) | Surface soil microbial communities from Centralia Pennsylvania, which are recovering from an underground coalmine fire - Coalmine... | ecosystem: Environmental > Terrestrial > Soil > Unclassified ...
CACCCGTTCCTGGGCCAGGTAGCCCACCGTGGCCTGCGGCGGGCTCACAGCCACCGAGCCACTGGTCGGGGCGATGAGGCCGGCCACGATCTTGAGCAGGGTGGACTTGCCCACCCCGTTGGGGCCGGTCACCCCCAGGCGGGTACCGGGACCGACGGTGAAGGAGACGTCGCGCAGGATCGGACGTGAGCCGATGTCGTGGCAGACGGCGGTGACGCAGAGGACGGCGTCGTAGTCAGGCAAGGGGACCTCCGGGGCGATCGGGCTATCGGGGACCGGGGTCGCTCACCTCACGGGCCCCAGGCTACGGGAGGCCGGACCAGGAGCCCAACCGTTTGCCGGGGCGCCCGAGGCAGGCCCAACCACCCCCGCCGGGCACCCCTGGCCGGGGGGGTTTCGCCCATGCGCCGGCCGGGCATGTGCCCCTGGTGGCGGGAGGCGGGTGGAACCCCTCGACGTGATCATCACGGTGGCGGTGGTGGCCGGGGTGGGCTTCTCCCTCCTCGGGCCCCCGAAGGGCGGCCCGGTTCCGTTCCGGATCTCAGCCCTCAAGCATGCCGAGCCGGCCCAGATGGGCCTGGAGCTGATCGGCCCCGGAGAACTGCAGCGCCTGCAGCCCGCAGCGGCGGGCCGCCTCGACATTCGGGGCCAGGTCGTCCACGAACAGGACCTGGCCGGGGTCGAGCCGGAAGCGGGCGCAGGCGAGCTCGAATATGCCGGGGTCGGGCTTGGCCACGCCGACCGCGCCTGAGACGACCGCTCCGGACAGCAGGCGCAGGAAGTCGAAGCGCTCGAGGACCAGGGGGAACTTCTCGGCCGAGGAGTTGGTGAGCAGGTACATGGGGACCCCGGACTGGTGCAGGCGCCGAACCACCTCGTCCATTCCGGGGACCGGGCCGGGCACCATCTCCATCCACCGCTGGTGGTAGGCCTCGATGAGCGCCCTCTGGTCGGGGTGGGCGGCGCACAGCTCCTCGACGGCGACGACGAACGGCCGGCCGAGGTCGAGGGCGTGGTTCCATTCCCGCGTGCAAACCTCGCCGAGGAACTGCTCCAGGGTCTCCTCGTCGAGCAGCTGGCGGTAGAGGTGCCTCGGGTCCCAGTGCACCAGCACGTTGCCGAGGTCGAACACCACGGCGGTGGGGGGACGGTGGCGGCGGCGGCGATCCGTCGGCATCGCCGGCATCGTCGCGCGGCTCCCGGCTCACCGACGGCGGGGCCGGTCAGAGGCCTGACTATGGTGGCGTGGTGAACGGAGTGAGGCTCTGGCCCGGCGCGCCCTTCCCCCTCGGGGCCCACTATGACGGGTCGGGGACAAACTTCTCGCTCTTCTCCGAGGTGGCCGAGGGGGTCGAGCTGTGCCTCTTCGACGACGACCGCCAGGAGACCAGGGTCGAGCTGAGCGAGGTGGACGCCTTCTGCTGGCACGGCTACGTCCCCAACGTGGCCCCCGGCCAGCGCTACGGGTTCCGGGTGCACGGGCCCTACGCCCCCGAGGAGGGCCACCGCTGCAACCCGAACAAGCTGCTGATCGACCCGTACGCCAAGGCGATCGAGGGTCAGGTCCGTTGGGACGAGTCGGTGTTCGGATATCACTTCGGCGAGCCCGACTCCCGCAACGACGGCGACAGTGCCCCGTTCATGCCGCTGTCGGTGGTCTCCAACCCGTATTTCGACTGGGGCGACGACCGGCACCCCCGGGTGCCCAGACAGGACTCGGTCATCTACGAGGTCCACGTCAAGGGGATCAGCCATCTCCACCCCGACGTCGACCCGGCGATCAGGGGCAGCTACGCCGGCCTGGCCGACCCCTCCGTGATCGACCACCTTCAGAAGCTGGGAGTGACGGCGGTTGAGCTGCTGCCGGTGCACCAGTTCATCCACGACGCCGTGCTCGACCAACGGGACCTGCGCAACTACTGGGGTTACAACTCCATCGGGTACCTGGCCCCCCACAACGAGTACAGCTCGTCGGGCCAGCGGGGCCAGCAGGTGCAGGAGTTCAAGTCGATGGTGCGCGACCTGCATCAAGCAGGCATCGAGGTGATCCTCGACGTCGTCTACAACCACACCGCCGAGGGCAACCACCTGGGGCCGATGCTGTCCTTCCGGGGCATCGACAACGCCGCCTACTACCGCCTGACGCCCGAGGACCGGTCCAAGTACATGGACTACACGGGGACCGGAAACAGCCTGAACATGCGCCATCCGCACGTGCTGCAGCTGATCATGGACAGTCTGCGCTACTGGGTGCTGGAGATGCACGTGGACGGCTTCCGGTTCGACCTGGCCTCGACCCTTGCTCGCGAGCTGCACGACGTCGACCGGCTTTCGTCGTTCTTTGACCTCATCCAGCAGGACCCGGTGGTCAGCCAGGTCAAGCTGATCGCCGAGCCCTGGGACGTGGGCGAGGGCGGCTACCAGGTGGGGAACTTCCCCCCGCTCTGGTCGGAGTGGAACGGCAAGTACCGCGACTGCGTGCGCGACTTCTGGCGGGGTCAGGACGGTGCCCTGGCCGAGTTCGCCTACCGGCTGACCGGCAGCTCGGACCTCTACGAGTCCAACGGCCGGCGACCGTCGGCCAGCATCAACTTCGTCACCTCCCACGACGGCTTCACCCTTCTCGACATGGTCTCCTACGACCAGAAGCACAACGAGGCCAACGGGGACGAGAACCGCGACGGGAGCGACGACAACCGGTCGTGGAACTGCGGCGTCGAGGGGCCCACCGACGACCCGGCGGTGGCCGAGTTGCGGGCGAGGCAGCGCCGGAACTTCGTGGCCACCCTGATGCTGTCACAGGGCCCCCCGATGCTCCTCGGGGGCGACGAGGTGGGTCGGACACAGTGTGGCAACAACAACGCCTACTGCCAGGACAACGACATGTCGTGGTTCGACTGGAGCAAGGTCGACGAGACCATGCTCGAGTTCAGCCGTCAGATCGTCTCGTTCCGGCGGGAGCACCCGGTGCTGCGCCGGCGCCGGTTCTTCGAGGGGGTCGCCATCCGCGGCTCCGCTCCGGACATCGCCTGGTTCACCCCGGGTGGCAAGGAGATGACCGAGCCTGACTGGCAGATCCCGGGCCCCGGGGTGGTCGGCGTCTACCTCAACGGAGCAGCCATCCCGACCCCGGATCCGAGGGGCGAGCCGACGGTGGACGACAGCTTCTTCCTGTTCTTCAACGCCGGCCCCGACCCGCTCGACTTCACCGTCCCCGAGGGTCGCTGGGGCGACGAGTGGGCTGTCGCCTTCGACACCAACGAGTTCCCTCTGGCCGAGGACCGGGCGCCGGTGCAGGCCGGAGGGGTGGTGCGCCTCGAAGGCCGCAGCGTGGTGGTGCTGATCCACCCGCGCCCCGCCGCCTGAGGAGGCCGTCGGGCTGATCGGCTCGGCGGCCGGCCGACTGGCAGAATCGGGCCCGGAGAGGGGAGGCACGTGCCAACCAGCAGGGAGATCGAGCAGCTTCTGACCGGGCCCGGTGGGGCCTTCGAGGTGGTCACCGGCGAGGTCCGGGGGATCCCGATGAAGGTCTACAAACAGCGCATGCAGTCGCTGCGGGAGGTGGCCGCCCTGGGCCTGGCCCGGGGCGACGAGCAGACCCACGTCGTCTACGGGGACCGCCGCTACGGCTTCGCCGAGTTCGTGTCCCTGGCCAACTCGGTGTCCGCCACGCTCAAGGGGGTCGGGGTCCGCCGGGGTGACCGGGTGGCGGTGCTGTCGGCCAACAACCCGGAGTGGTGCCTGACCTTCTGGGGCACCGTCGACCTGGGAGCCATCGTGGTCGGCCTCAACGGCTGGTGGAAGACCGACGAGATCCTCTACGGCCTGGCCGACTCCGGCGCCCGGGTCCTCGTGGCCGATGGGCCCCGCTTCGAGCGCATCGCCGGCGAGCTGGGGGAGTGCCCGGACCTCGAGGCCATTTATCTAATCGATACGGATCCGGCCGCGGCCAGCGACGATGGGCGGGTTAGGGCCTTCGACGAGCTACTCCGGCGACCCAGCCCCCAGCTGCCCGATGATCCGATCGACGAGGACGACCCGGCGGTCATCTTCTACACCAGCGGCACGACCGGCCGCCCCAAGGGAGCTATCTCGACCCACCGGTCGATGATCGCCAACTTGCAGAACACCATGTACAACGCCATCGCCGGCGCCATGGCCAACCCGGAAGCGGCCGCCCTTCCCTCGACGGGGCAGGCCTCCGCCCTGCTGACCTCCCCGCTCTTCCATGTGTCGGGCTGCCACTCCGGCATCGTGGTGGGGATGCTCGCCGGCATCAAGACCGTCATACCGGTCGGCAGGTTCGAGCCGGAGAAGGCGATGAAGCTCATCCAGGACGAGGGCGTCACCGTCTGGGCCACCGTCCCGACCATGGTGTGGCGGGTGGTCGAGGACCCCCGTCGCCACGACTACGACCTGACCTCGGTCGGCTCCATCGCCTATGGCGGCTCGCCGTCGGCGGCGGAGCTCCAGCGCCGGGTCAAGGAGACCTTCCCCAACGTCAAGACCCTGGGCAACGCCTACGGGCTGACCGAGTCCAGCTCGGTTGCCACGGTGAACTCGGGACCGGATCTGGTCGAGCGGCCCGAGTCGGTCGGGCGCCCGCTGCCGGTCGTGGAGGTGAAGATCGTCGCCGACGGGGCCGAGGTGCCGACCGGCGGTGTGGGCGAGATATGGATCAAGGGTCCGATCATCATGCCGGGCTACTGGAACAAGCCCGAGGCGACGGCCGACACGGTCACCGACGGTTGGCTGCACAGCGGCGACATCGGGTACCTCGACGACGACGGGTTCCTGTACATAACCGACCGGGCCAAGGACATGATCATCCGCGGCGGGGAGAACATCTACTGCGTCGAGATCGAGAACCGCCTGGTCGAGCACCCGGCCATCGCCGAGGCGGCGGTGATCGGCGTTCCCCACCCGACCCTGGGGGAGGAGGTGAAGGCGGTCGTCCGGCTGGAGCCGGGGGCAACCGTGTCCGAGGCGGAGGTCCGCTCGTGGGTGGCCGCCGGCCTGGCCGACTTCAAGGTCCCAGCCCACGTGGAGCTCACCGACCAGTTCCTGCCGAGGAACGCCTCGGGCAAGCTGCTCAAGAACGTCCTCCGGGGCGAGGGCGAGGTGAGCTTCGCCGAAACCATGTGAGCCCGGCCCCTGGGAGCGGCCCCTTTGCTAGCCTGACGGCCACGGGCCGTTGGCGCAGTTGGTAGCGCACTTGCATGACGCGCAAGGGGTCAGAGGTTCGAGTCCTCTACGGCCCACCCGGTCTGAGCAGGGCCTTCGCCCGATCGAACGGCCTCCCAGGGTCCTCACCTTCGGTCGTTGACCACCAAAGCCCCCGGAGGGAGTTGCCGTGAAGCCTGGCGACCCATTCGATACCGAGGAGCGCGCCGCGCCTGACGAGCGATACCGGGCGTGTCCTTGGGGCACTTTGGGACGACGACATCCGGCACTACGCGGTGGGTGGCCATGGGCTGGCGCCCACGACCGGATCTGTGCCACCTCATGAACCGGGGTCTAGGCCGCCAAACCGTTCAACACCCGGAGCCGACGCGCGTCCAGAGGGGCGGTCCATCAGGCCTGATGGACCCGTCGGAGCCAGGCTTGATTGGTCCAACTCGGCCATCGAGCCGTCCATCGGGGCATTCCAAGCAGCGCGAGGGACGATGACCGGGGGGTCTGAGACTGAGGCCGTCAGCCTGCTGGATGGAGCGGGCCCTCAACAGCGTCCCTCAGTTCAGGCAGCGATTACCCAAGCATTCGCGCATTGGCCCCCGACGTCAGCGGTCGTGTCAATTCGCGAATGGCCTGATTGAGCCATAGAAGGACTAGGCGACTCAGCTCAACATTTTCGGAGGAGATGCAATTCTCACTCACAACCGGAGGAGTCGGGACACAGGGTCGTTAGTTGGTCTTTGGGTCGAGGCAGCGGAAGCACTGAACCGTCGGACGCAAGTTGGTCGCCTGGCCGACGGGGAGCGAACGGCGAAACCCACGCCCCTCGAAGAGTAAGGGGGTACGGGCATGAGTTGGCGCCGAAGCGGCAAGCACGAGTCCGAGACCGGGGACGTCGTAGTCGCTAAGAAGTGGGGCAAGCGCCAGCTGGCGATCGCCGGATTGGCCTCCATCCTGGTAGCCGCGCCGGCGGTCCTTCCCGGTCTCTCGGGTTCCGCTGCGTTCGCGGCCAGCTGTACGGACACTTGGATCGGAGGCAGTGGCGACTTCGGTACGGCAGCCGACTGGAGCACCGGGGCCGTCCCAACCTCGACCGACGACGCCTGCATCAACGCCACGACCGGAACCATCCCACCTGCGGCGGCCGACTCTTATACGGTCACGATTGACAACGCCTTCTACTCCGTGCACTCGTTGACCCTGGGCGGTCCCAGCGGCCATCAGACCTTGGCCATCGCATCCCTCAACGTGGGCTTGAGCATCGCAGTAGGCAGCATCATCAACGCCAACGGCGAGATGGACCTAGGCGACGGGATCTACGGCGGGTACGCATACCTCAGCGGCGGAGCGGGGGTAACGCTGACCAACGATGGAACCCTGCTGACCAATTCCGCCGATCCGGAAGTCATGGTCAACATCGACAATATGACTGGCGGCACCGTCCATGTCATCGGGAGCACCAAAGTCCCCGACGGGACAACCTTCACCAACGACGGGGGTGCCCTGACCATCGATTCGGGCCACAACTTCCACCTGAGTGGTGGTTCCTCGTTCGCCAACACGGCGGGGACGATCACCAACAACGGTGAGCTGGAGGTTAGCCAAGGAACGTTCACCCAGCGCGGCGGAACTGAGACGGGTAACTACGTGACCATGGGTGGCGGACCCGGCAGCGTCTTGGACGACGACACCACCGCCGGGGCGGCGAACTTCTACTTCACCAACGAAACCGGCTACAGCACGCTCACCGGCAGCGGCACCAGTCCCGGAGTGGCCAGCGGCCAGACGATCGTGATCCAGAACAACAACATGGAGCTCGACCTGGGCAAGAACCTCACGAACGCTGGCACCCTTGACGTCAGCGACTCCTCGGTTGGTGGGTATGGGAACCTCGGTCCGTCAGGCGACACGCTTACCAACACCGGGAGCATCAACACCGGCGCTCAGGCGGGTCTCCCGGTGAACGTCGTGAACGATACCGGTGGCAGTGTCGAGATTTCTGGATCCACCGCCATGAACGCCGATACGAACTTCACTAACGACGGGGGTGCCCTGACCATCGGTTCGGGTTACAACTTCCACCTGAGCGGGGGGTCCTCGTTCACCAACACGGCGGGAACGATCACCAACAACGGTGAGCTGGAGGTCAGCCAAGGAACGTTCACCCAGCGCGGCGGAACTGAGACGGGCCACTACGTGACCATGGGTGGCGGACCTGGCAGCGTCTTGGACGACGACACCACCGCGGGGGCGGCGAACTTCTACTTCACCAACGAAACCGGCTATAGCACGCTCACCGGCACCGGAGCCAGCCCCGGAGTGGCCAGCGGCCAGACGATCGTGATCCAGAACAACAACATGGAACTCGATCTGGGTAGTGACATCGCTGACTACGGCGCGATCCTGGTCAGCGACGGCTCGGTGGGTGGTTACGGCAACCTGAACAACAGCAGCCACGCCCTGACTGTTGAGCCCGCAGGCTCGGTCACTGTTGGAGGAGGCGGCGACTACATCCAGGGAGCATCAGGCACTCTGGGTGTGACTATCGACGCCGTGCATGGCACCAATACGGGAATCACTGGAGGTGCTGGTAGAGCCGACCTGGCCGGAACCCTGCAAGTGACGACGTTGGGCACCCCGGCGCTGGGGAGCCACTGGACTGTGGTCAACGCCGGCACCGTGAGCGGTACCTTCCTCACCCCGGTCGGCGGAAGCGTCAACTATTCGGTTACCTATCCGCCAGGCCAGGTCGTCCTGACCACGCCTGGGATCAGCTCCACTACGACTGAGCCGTCGAGTACCACAGGTAGCGTGACCGCACTATCTGGGGCGGGGGTGCCCACGGGTACGATCATGTACGACTCGGCCACTGTGAGCGGCAACTCGGCTAGCCAGAGCCCGAGCGGCAGCGTCTCGTTCTACATCTGCTCCCCGAGCACCTTGGCTGCCAATAGCGCGACAACCTGCTCGAGTTCCATCGGCACGCTATTCGACACCGAGACGCTGCCCGCTGGTTCCGGCGGCCCGGTCAGCGTCTTCTCCATCGGGCAGACCGTGAACAGCGCCGGGACGTGGTGCTTCGCAGGCTACTACGGAGGTGACGGCACCTTCGGAGCCTCCTTCGACACCTCGAGCGCCGAGTGCTTCACAGTCACGAGTAGGCACACCGCGCCGGTCAGCCAGATCACGCCGACGGAAACCACGTGCAATCAGTTCTCCACCGACTCGGCCACGACCCTGACCCAGATCCAGTATGCCCTGAAGAGTGGCAAGATCAGCCAGGTCAACCCTGGAGTGTTCTTCTACTGGGTCACGGTGACGGCCGGCGCAGGAACCCAGTCGCTCACTATCACTGAAAGCAACGGCAGTAGTAGCAGGCCTTTCCTCATCAGCAGTGGAAGCAACGCATTCAACTCGAGTTGTGGCACGGTCAGCGGCACCAAGATCACCCAGTCGAGCGCCACGGGGACCGTCACCGTCAAATTCAACGCAGGGACAGGCGGGACCTTCTACATCGGGATCAAGTTCTCGACGTCCCACGTGGTCGGGGAACCGGCGCCCAGCCCCAGTCCCGTCGACTACACGTTTATTACGACTGGCGTGACCGGCTCGACCAGCGACATATACCTCGTCAAGAAGTAACGAAAGGAGTCGGCCGAGAAGGGCCTCGCTCCTCGCTCCTGTAAGCCGGTGGTCGTTGAAGGGGTAAGGCAGGCCGCATCGTCCGCCTGGCTACTTGACCTTGGCGAGCCGATCAGCCAGCTCATCCGGGTTCGAATAAGACATCATCTTGTCCACGAGTGGTCGAGGCGTCGGTCGCCGCCCGCTTACCGAACTTCCGCTTGGAGCCCGCGGTGGTCGGTCCCAACACCGTGCCGACGGGGAGAGGGGAGGGCTCGCGGCGCCTATGGGGGATGACGCCCACCTGGTATTCGTCCTGGTAGATGACGAGGCCAGGGTCCTCCGACTCGGCGAGCTCGTATTCCACCCCGTGGCGATCCAGCAGATCCTGTAACGGCTGCAGGCGCTCGAGCATGGTTGTGGTCGCTTCGCCCCGCTTGAACCAGGTGACCGCCCCCACGGTGTTGCCGTCCTCGTAGAACGGCGGGTTGGGCAGGTTCTCGTTGAACCAGTCGTCGATGTCGAAGTACAACTGCTCTTCCTCGACACTCAGCCTTCCCGCCCGGCGCAGGTGGTCCACGGCGACGAAGATGCCGACCTCCACCCCGAGGCGGCCCCGGTAGCGGGCCTGCAGCCGGACGTAGCGTCCCGTCGCGGCCGTCATGGCCGCCAACCCCGGAAGCGGACGCGGGAGTCGTCGATCGCCACCTCGACCCTGACCAGTCCGGCCGCTTCGAGACGCGCCTCCAGGCCGGACGGGTCGATGGGCACGCAGATGTCGTCCACGTGGAGTTGGCGGAAGTCCTCACCGTCGAGGCTGTCGGTGCCGGCGAAGACGCCGCCGCTGCGGAGCACCCGGGCCGCCTGCGCGAAGAGACGGTCCTGGTGGCCACGGGAAGGCAGGTGGTGGAGCATGGTGAAGCAAAGGACTGCGCTGAAGCTGCCGGCTTCATGAGGCAGGTCGGTGGCGTCGGCTTCGAGGACCTCGACCTCAGGAAGGCGGGCGGCCAGGTCAGCCGCCAGGGCCGGATCGAGCTCCGCCGCCGCCAGGTGGGGAACCAGTTCGGCGAGGACCTCGGTGGTGCGACCGGGGCCCGGCCCCAGCTCGAGGACGTCGGCGCCCAGGTCGAGGCCGTCGAGGACCCACGGGATGATCCAGCGGCGGCAGGCATCGGCCCACTCGGCGCTGGAGCAAAGGTCGAGGTGCGTCCGGTTCATGGTCCCCAGTCCGATGTCCGGCCCGACCGGCGGCCCGGGGCGGGCCAGCTCCCGGGTCGCCTCACAGTATTGGGAACACCTCCCGGTTCGGCGCCGGGTGAGCTGATCCCGCCGGGCCGAGGTCGGCGGCGGAGCCGAGGACGGCAGCCATCCGGAGGACGGATCGGGCCCGCATGGGCGAGATAGTTCGGTATGGGCAGAGTCACCTCCTGCGCCGTGGCCAGGCATTCGGGCTGAGTCGCCAGCCGACCGGGCACACAGAGCGCCGGGTCGGCCGCGAGGGCTGTCGGTCAGTTTCCTCAGCCCGTTTTCGGCCCTACCCTCATTTCCTCTGGCTGGCCATGGTGGTCCAGATCCCAGGAGGCGATCCCATGAAGGCGTTCTTCGGGCTGCTGGCCGCAGGCCCCCTCTTCTTCCTCAGTGCCTGGGTGCTGATGGTCTTCGCCGGCATGCTGAGTCCCGATGTCGGATTGCGGGCCTTCGGCTACGGCACCGCCATGCTGGCCACCATCGGCCTGTGGTTGTGCTTGGCACCGGCGGTCGGCGCCATCTCCCGCCAGAACGTGAAGTGAAGAAGTAGTCAGGCGCAGCCGGGTGGTACCGCCCCGGCTCTGGGAACATGCCGACATGGATGATCGGGTCCGCCAGGAGGTGGACGCCTACTTCGCCGCGCGCTTCGGGTTGGAGCCTGACTTCGGAGGCGGCACGGGAGTGTTGGTGGTCGCGGGCCGAACCGATTCCCCCGATGTCCTGCTGCTGCGCATCGGCGGGGTTTGTGTCGTCGAGGTTGCACCGGGCCAGCTGGAGACGGCGAGGCAACGGCTGTCCGGCTTGTCAGCTGATGAGGCGTTCACCCCGGCGCTGGCCCTGGAGCTGGCCGGGCCCGGCTCCCGTGCTCTTGGCCCCAGCTGGCACGGCTACCTCGCCCCAGCGACCACACTGCCCGAGCGCGACGGGCGCGTCCTGCGCCTGCCGCCCTCGGATCGCCGCCTGATTGCCTTGCGGGCACGCTGCGACCCGGCGGAATGGGCGGAAGGTGGCTTCCCTCTCGATCCGGCCGAGGTGGACGAGACCACCACCGCTCTCTACGGGTTCGAGTTGGACGGCGAACTGGTCGCCGCCGGGAACATGACCGAGTGGCGGGGCCGACCCGCCGACGTCGGCCTCCTGACCCGGGCGGACCAGCGAGGACGGGGCCTGGCTGCCACAGTGGCGGCGGCCATGGTCGCCGACTGGCTGTCGGAGGTCGGCATCGTGCGCTACCGGGCCCTCTTCACCAACCGGGCATCGCTGGCGGTGGCGGCCGGGCTCGGCTTCGAGGGCCACGGAGCCAACATCGTCGCCCGGCGGCGCCGGCCGGACGCCCGCCCCGACCACTGAGGGTGTCACTTCGGAGGGGTCCAGCCGCTGGGGCAGATGGAAGTCCCTGGTTTGCCGCCTGGGCGGAGGCGGTAATGAAGGGAGCAGCCTCAAGCCCGGCGCCGGTTTAGCCGAGGTCTGGAGGTACCAGCCAAGGAGGGGGTGCGGGATGAACCGGACCCGGCTCAGGGCGGCGGCGGAGCACCTGAAGGACGAGGACGGGCAGGACCGGGCGAGGACCGGCACCGGTCATGTCGTGGGTGGGCTCTACCGGTGCAGGGAGAGCGGCCGGACCTACGAGGTCGTCGATCGGGCCACCATGTGGGTGCTGGCGCCCGATCAGGCCATCCTCAAGCGCTGGAGCGGCGGTGAGACGTATGTCACGGATGCTCCGGTAGGCTCCGACGCCCTCGTCGGCCGCCGGTCCGCCTCAGGGGTGGATGGCCACCGCCGGCACCACGTCGTGGAAGCCCTTCACCTGGACCCCGACTGCCTGGCTGCCTTCTAGCCAGTCCAGGTCCTCGACGGTCTCGCGGGAGCACAGCACCTCTCCGGCCCCGGCGGTGTCGCACAGGCGGGACGCCACGTTGACGACCCGCCCGACGTAGTCGTCACCCTCCATCAGGATCACCCGACCGCAGGCGATCCCGCCCCTGAGCGGCAGCCGGCCATGGCCGGCGTGGCCGGCGAAGATCGCCAGCACCGTCCTCACCACCGGCTCGACCTCAACTCCCACAAGCATCACGCCGTCGCCCAGCCATTTGTCCACCCGCACGCCCCAGTGGGTCGTTTCGGCTCGGACCAGTTCTCGCAGGGTCCGCAACTCGGACACGGCGGCGTCATCGCCGAACTCGTCGCCCAGCTCTGTGAACCCGCACAGATCGAGGAAGGCGAAACAGCGGAACACCCGGACCCCGGCAGGCGCCTCCCGCACCGGGCTTTTGCCCTGGACCGGGCCGGGCTCGCTCACCCGGGCCAATGTAGAGGAGGAGGCCCCCATCGGTCACAATTGGCCATGAACGCCAGAGGGGGTGCCCCCGCCGAGCGGTCAGCCGGTAGCGCCAGGCTCTGGCGCCGGTTGAGGGCGGGCCTGGCGGTCCTGGTTCTCACCGTCCTCGGAGGGACCCTCGGCTTCATCGGCTTCGGCTATCGCCCCGTGGATGCGCTGTTCCAGACGGTCATAACGGTCACCACCGTCGGCTTTGGTGAGGTCCATCCGTTCGGCACCGGCGAGGAGGTCTTCGCCATCGCCTTGATCCTGACGGGCGTCGGCACCGCCGCTTATACCTTCAGCGTCCTGGTCGAGACTCTCGTCGAGGGTTATCTGGCCGACGAGTTCGGGAGGAGAAGGATGGAGCGCCAGCTGCGGGCGATGAGCGGTCACGTGGTGCTCTGCGGATGGGGTCGGGTGGGCCGCGCCATCGGCCGCTATCTGCAGGCGTCCCACCTCGATGTGGTAGTGGTCGACGTGTCGGCCGAGCGGTGCGCCACGGTCGAGGGCCCCAAGGTCTGCGGCGACGCCACCGACGAAGACGTGCTGCGGGAGGCGGGGATCGACCGCGCTCGGGTCCTGATCACGGCCCTCAACACCGACGCCGAGAACCTTTATGTCACCCTCACCGGCCGCTCGATGCGGCCGGACCTGTTCATCGTGGCCCGCACCGCGTCGGATGCGGCGTCGGCGAAACTGATCCAGGCCGGGGCCGACCGGGTGGTGAACCCGCAGGACCTGGGTGGGTCCCGCATGGCCGCCCTGGCCGCCCAACCGCACGTGGCCGAGTTCCTGGACGTGGTCATGCACGACGGGAGCCTGGAGTTCCGCCTCGAACAGATCGAGGTCCCCCATGACTCGCCTCTGGCTGGCCAGACTCTGCGCAGCGCCAAGGTCCACGCCCAGACCGGGGCACTGGTCCTGGCCCTGCGCCACCCCGGGGAGGCCTTCCGGACCAACCCGCCGCCCGAGGCCGAGGTCGAGGGGGGAGACGTCCTGGTGGTTATCGGGAACGTGACCCAGATCGACTCGCTTCGTAGCCTGGTCCTCGGCCCACCTGAGCCGCCGCCCTGAAGAGCGTCCGGACCTGTCGTTTCCGGGGGAATCGGGTCGGGAAGAGCACGGGCATGGCAAAAGACCATGCAGCCGCCGACCACACCCGTCCTACCGATGCGACCCGGCAGGCCGAAGTCGAGTCTGCTGGCGCCAAGCGCCAGGCCGACCGGGAGCCGACGCCCGAGGAGGAGCTGGCCGCCGAGGGGCTGAGTAGCGATGAGTCGGTTCGCCAGCACTACCAGGAGATGGCGGAGCGGGGCGCCAAGCAGAAGGGCGAGGGCCGTATCGCCGGCTGAGGCCGCCCGTCAGCTGTAGCCGGCGTCCCCTTCGAGGGGGAGGCGCAGCCAGGACAACATCTGGCGTAGCTGGGCATAGGCCTGCAGGCGGGCCTCGTCTGTGCCGGCCTCCTCGGCGGCATCGACGGGTTCGCACAGGCGCCCGACCATGGACGGACCCAGCTCCAGCAGCCCGGAGCTGCCCGCGCTCGCCCACCGGGCCAGCACGTAGCGGACCAGCGCGCCCTCGGGGATACCGAGGGCGGCGCTCATCGCCCGGATCGTGGCCAGCGGATCCTGGTGGGAGTACAGAGCCACCTCCGCCTTGAAGTTGGCGTCGGGGTCCTCCTCGTCCCAGGGGCCCGACCAGGGCTCCAGGGCCACCAACGGCGCCGGTTCGGGCCGGTCCGAGTCCGGAGCCACGGCTTGATTGTGCTCCAGGCTGCTCCAGGGGCGCCGCTGGGTCAGGAGCGGGAGGAGGTGCTGGCCTTGGCCCGGGAAGCCCCGGTGCCGTTGGTGGTGCGGGACCCCGAGCTGCGCGCCGCCTGCGTCTTGGCCGTGGCGGACTTCTTGGCTGGCGACTTGGGCTTGGCCGATCCGGCCTTCGCCTCGTCCCGAGCGGAGTCGCTGCGACGCCGGCCCGACCCGGACCCCGTTCCCGACGGCGCCGAACCCGTGCTCGCCGTGCCCTTGGCGCCCGTGGAGCGCGACGTCCGCGACGTCCGTGAGGGGCGGACGACGGGCTCGCCTCCTGTCAGGTCGATCAGCACTTCGTCGGTCGTTCCCGACGCCTTCGGCTTGCGCTTGGGGGAGGACGCCTCCTTGGCGCTCGTCCTGCCGCCTGCCGACTTGGCTGGCGTCCGCTTGGCCGCGGCGGCGGTGCCGGTCGCCTTGGCGGCGGACCGGGAGCCGGCGCCCTGGCGACCCTCGGCGGGGGGCTTCGGGGAGGTCGGGCGCCGGGGGGCGCTCGCCCGCGTCGCAGGACGGGTGCCTCCGCTGGAGCTACGGCGACCCGATCGCTCCACCACCGCCTGGTTGGTGCCCAGATAGGCGGCCACCACCCGGGGATCCTCGAGGACCTCGTCGGGGGTCCCGCGGGTGAGGACCTGGCCGGTCTCCAGGGCGAGGATCTCGTTGGAGATGGTGCGGAGGAGCGGCATGTCGTGCTCGATGACCAGCAGGCTGGCGCCGGTCTCCTCGCGGATGCGGAGGAGGAGGGGCCCGAGGGCCTCGGTCTCGCGCTGGGCGATGCCCGAGGAAGGCTCGTCGAGGAGGAGGACGAGGGGGTCGTGGGCCATGATGACGGCCAGGTCGACGATGCGGCGGCTGCCGGTGGAGAGCTCGGCGATGAACTTGTCGCGGAACGCGCCGAGGCCCATCAGCTCGATCAGGTCCTCGACCCGGGCCTTGATCCGCCGCTCGCTGCGGGCGACCCACGGCAGGCGGAGGGCGGTGGAGACCGGGTCGGCGGCGCGGTTGTGGCGCTCGAAGGCAACGGCGAGGGTCTCGAACACGGTCAGGGAGGGGAACAGCCGGGCGTCCTGGAAGGAGCGGCCCAGGCGTGCCCTCGATCGGCGCTGGGGGGACAGGCCGCTGATGTCGCGCCCGGCCAGGGTCACCCGTCCGCGAGCGTTGACGAAGCCGGAGATGGCGTCGAACACGGTGGTCTTGCCGGCGCCGTTGGGCCCGATGATCCCGAGGATCTGGCCTTTGTCGAGGGTGAAGCTGACGTCGCTAACCGCCGCCACACCCCCGAAGTTGACCGACAGCCCGGTGACTTCGAACACGACTTCGGGGCTCACGAGGCTCCTTTGAGGTTGACGCTGGAGGCACCGGCCAGGAAGACGGCGCGCAGGATGTCGTCCCGCTCGAGCAACTCGTCGGTGGGACCGGAGAAGCGGACCTCACCCTTCTCCATGAACACGGCGCGGTGGGCGACGGTGAGGGCGACATTGACGGACTGCTCGACCAGGATCACCGACGTGCCCTCCTGGTGGATGCGCTCGACGACCTTCAGGAGCTCTTCCACGACCGTGGGAGCGAGGCCGAGGGAGAGCTCGTCGATCATGAGGAGCTTGGGCTTGCTGATGAGCGCCTGAGCCAGGGTGAGCATCTGCTGCTCGCCGCCGGACAGGACGGCGGCAGGCTGGTCGTAACGGCGCCGGAGGGCCGGGAAGAGCTCGAGCAGCTCGGCCCGGACGGCGTCGACCTCGGCACGCGGCCTGCGGCTGGCCCAGGCGGCCACCTCGAGGTTCTCCTTGACGGTCATGCCCGGGAAGATGCCCTTGCCGCCGGGGACCTGGACCAGTCCCATGGCGAAGGAGTCCTCCGGCTCGAGCCCGGTGATGTCCTCGCCGTCGAAGAAGATGGCCCCGCCGTGGATCGGCACGAGGCCGGAGATGGCCTTGAGCAGGGTCGACTTTCCGGCCCCGTTGGTGCCGAGCAGGGCGATGATCTCGCCCTCGGCGAGCTCGAGGTCGACGCCGAAGAGGACCTGAACCGGTCCGTAGCTGAGGTCGACCTTCCGCACCGACAGGATGGAGTGGTAGGCGGCCTCCAGCCGAGCCTTACGCAGCTCCGCCGTGGTGCTGAGGATCGAGAGGGCGCGGGTGACGTCTGGCTCGACGAACTTGTTTGCGCCCCGCAGGATGAGGCCGCCGATGAGCCAGAAGGGCACCAGGGCGAGGATCCCGTTGCGGATGTTGTGGTCGGCGATCTGGCCGAAGACCAGCTGGAAGAAGATCAGGCCGGCCACGAGGAACACGTTCCCGAAGCTGAACGACAGGGTGCGCACCCGGGCCGGAGCCACCACCGAGGCGGTGAACAGGAAGGGGGGCCAGAACCAGCCGCCGACGAAGTTGGCCAGTATGGAGGCTGCCACCGCCACCGGCAGGTTGGGGGCGAAGGCGAGGAGGGCCAGGGGCGGCCCGACCGCTACCAGGGCGTAGCCGGCGTACTTGATCGGCTCCCCCATGCCCTTGCCCAGCCAACGCCGGGTGAAGGTGCCCGACAGCTGCACACCGATCAGGGCGGCGACGGCTCCGCCGGCGCCCAGCACACCTCGGACGGCGCTGTTGACATGGAAGACCCGCTGGAGGAAGAGCGGGTAGTAGGCGGCCAGGGGGACGAAGCCGGCCCCGATGGCCACCCAGGCGGCGAACTGCCAGCGCAGCGTCTTGACCGCCAGCAGCATGCGCACCGCCCGGCCGAACGAGACCGGCCGCTCCTGCTCGGCTACGGCGGCCGAGGCCGCGTCGTCGCTCTGTCCCCGGCTCACCGCCGGTAGCCGGGTGGCCACCACCGCCATGATGATGATCGGGACGATCAGGATCATGAACGCTTCCCGCCAGCTGCTGAAGTAGGCCACCAGACCGGCCACGGCCGGGCCGATGATCCCACCCCACCGCTGGGCGTTGTTGTGCATGGCAAAGGCGGTGGGCCGGGCCTCGGGCGTGTAGTAGTCGGCCAGCAGCGAGGGATGGATGGAGCCGTTGACCAGCTGCCCGAAGCCGTTTCCGAAACGGAACAGGACCAGGGCAAGCAGGCTCGGGGCCAGCCCGGTCAGGAGGGAGAAGGTTCCGGCCAGCACCGCCCCGATGACGACGATGGGCCGCCGGGGGAGTCGGTCGCCGTAGTAGCCGATGGGAACCCCGGCACCGAGCACGACGATCGACTGGAGGGCGATGAGGTTCACGAACGCGCGGTCGGTCAGGTGGAAGGCCTTCTCGATCTCTGGGGCCAGCACACCGAACGTGGCGGCGTCGAACTGATCGAAGAAGTAGATGAAGAACAGGACCACCAGCGGGAATATCGCCGCCTGCATGGTGGCGGCTGCCCACGGCCGGCGGATCAGGGCCAGGGCGCCGGGGCGTTGGGTGGGGGTGGGAACGAAGCTCATCGGGCCACCCCCGTGGTCACCAGCTCGTCGTGGTGAATGACGTGCTCGGGGTGTTCGGCCACGGCCACGACGGCTTCCCGCAGATCGGCCGCCGGCGCTCGCTTGTCGGCGACGAGGCTCGGCACCAGGATTCCCTTCTTCTCGGCGACCCAACGCAGGTAGGAGTCGCGTGCCATGTAGACGAGCTGGCCCAGTCCGCCGGGGAAGAACAGCAGCAGGAGGACCACCCCGAACCCCGTCCCGAAGATGCTGAACTCATAGGGCAGGAAGTACTGGATGCCCCGGATGACAACGGCTCCGAGGACAGCGCCGGTGGTGCTCCCCATGCCGCCGATCACGATCATGGAGAAGAGGAAGATCGACAGCTCGGCGGGGAAGCGGTCGGGGGTCAGCTGCTGCTGGTGGTAGGCGTAGACGGCCCCGGCGACGGCGGCGATGAACCCGGACACGGCGAAGGCCATCAGCTTGGTGCGGATCCTCGGGACCCCGAGGGCCTGGGCGGCCTTCTCGTTGTCGCGGCTGGCGATCAGGACCCGACCGAGCCTCGAGTTCCGGAGGTTGCGGGCCACCACCAGTGTGGCTATGAGCAGAGCCAGGGCCAGGAAGTAGAAGTTCCGTTCGGTGCTCACGTCCCAGAAACCGAACATGAGCGGGCGCTGTATGGCCCCGGGGATCTTGAACAGGTCGAAGCCGAATATCCAGTCCCCGGCGGACACGGCGAAGGCCAGAGTGGTGACGCCGAGGAACAGCCCCTGGATCCGCAGAGCGGGGATGCCGATCACCAGGGCGGCGATGGCCCCGAAGATGCCGGCCAGAAGAAGCACGAGGAAGAAGTCGGGTGGGTTGGCGGCAGCGGCCAGGCGGCCCCCGAGCAGGCCGCCCACGCCGGCTAGTGCCCACTGTCCGAACGAGAGGTGGCCGCTCCACCCGGTCAGGATGACCAGGGACACCCCGACCATGGCGTAGACCAGGATGTCGGTGAGAAGGCTGGTCTTGCTCGGAGTGAGCACGAGGGGCAGGACCAGCGCCGCCAGGAGCACGACCCCCCCGGTGCCGTAGCGGGCCAGGCGGACCTCGGCCAGGCGGCGCAGCTCGAGGGGGATGGGCCGGACTTCCTGCACCGCCTGCCAGGTGGAGGCACCGCCCTCCAGCCGGGCGGACCGGCGGCGCTGGACCAGCAGGGCGATGAGGATCAGTACGAAGACGAGGCCGAGGTCGGGCCCGGAGTGGCCGGTGCCGAAGAAGAGCACCTGCTGGGCGGTGCTGATGAGCAGGGCAGCCCCGAAGGTGATCGGGAGGCTCTCGAATCGACCGATGACTGCCGCGCCCAGAGCGAGGGCGAGCAGGGTGTAGCCCCCCAGGGCCCCGAGCTGGAACCCGGTGATCGGGGCGCTCAGGATCGCCGTCAGGGCCGACAGGAAGCCGGCGATCGACCAGACGATCAGGGAGATCCGCTTGACCTTGACCCCGAGGAGTCTGGCCCGATCGCGATCCTCAGCCGCCGCCCGCGCCCCGAGTCCGTAGCCGGTGGCCCGGAGGAACCACACCAGGCCCACCAGCACTAGGGGGACCAGGATCATCACCACCAGGTGGTCGCCCCGGAAGACAACCCCGCCGTAGGTGAAATGGAACGAAAGGGGCGTCTGGAATCCGGGCTTGAGCTTGGCGTTCTTGTTGAGCAGCGCCGGAATGGCGAGCTCGATGGCGCCGAAGATCTGGGACACCCCGATGGTCACCACCGTCAGGATCAGGCGGGGGGCCTTGGTGAAGCGGCGGATGATGGCGAACTCGACGAAGGCGGCTCCCGCGACTGCCGCCAGCAGCCCGATCAGGACGGCCACGTAGAACGGCACGCTGTAGCGCTGCACCAGCTCGCCGGCCAGGGTGGCGGCGAAGGCGCCCAGTTCGCCCTGGGCGAAATTGATGATTCGGTTGGTTCTGTAGATGAGGACGAGACCGATGGCCAAAAGGCCGTTCAGGGCCCCAAGGACCAGGCCCTGAAGCAGGATCCCGTTGGGAACCGGCGAGCTCATGAAGTTGAGCAGGTACCCGTTAACGCCCTTCCCGACCAGGACGATGACGGCGAAGCCCGCCAGGAACGCCCCCACACCCATTGCCGTGCGTCGTATCAAGCTTTCTCCCGTTGGCAGCAGGGCGGAGACCCGGTGGGTCACACCCGTGGCTAAAAGGAATTGGCTAGAGAAGGAAAAGGTCCTCCCCGGCCGCTCCGAATTGGGCGGCCCCAGCCGCCTGGGAGCCTATTGGGGCCCCCGGTGATGTGTGCAATCCCGGCCAGTGGGCCATACTGACCCCTCATCAGGGGTCGGCCTCGGGGGTTCGGCCCGCCTCAGGGGGTTGTGAATGAGCGGTAGGTCTGTCAGGGCGCTGGCGGTGCTGGGTGCCCTCTGTCTGCTTGTGGCGGCCTGTTCCAAGCCTGCCAGCCGCGGCGCCTCCGGGAAGCTGTCCCAGGCGACGACCACCTCCATCACGCCGGTGTCGTCGGGCAACAACCCCGTCGGGGGCAGCTCCCAGGCGGGGTCGTCGTCGGGCTCGGGCAGCGGGAGCAGCGGCAGTGCCACGTCGGCCGGCACGGGTGGCAGCACGATCGCCACCGAGCCCGGGGTGAACCAGACCCAGCTGGCCGCCATCGGAGCCAAGATCTACCCGCAGAGCACCACCCGGGGGCCCAAGCCCTACTACGCGGGCGTGGGGGACAACACCATCCAGCTCGACTTCTCCATCGACGCCACCAGCTGCGGAGTGAACGTCACCAACGCCATTACGGCCGCCGGCGGCGCCCTGCCCACGACCAGCCAGTACTACCGGGCCGCACCGACGACCCAGTCCAACGTGGTGGCAGAGAACAAGGAGTCCATCGCCACCATGGTCCGGTACTGGAACGACCACGCCTTCGACTCGGCCAACTATCTGCCGCACGTCCGGCCGCTCATGGGGAACGATCCGAAGAACCAGTTCTTCGGTCGCCATCTCGTGTACAACGTCATCGACGGCGGCTCGAACCAGTGCCCGGACAAGACCAAGGCGGCCGCCACCCAGGCGTCGGAGCAGGACCACGCCTTCGTGGTGTTCAACAACTATGACCTGGCCCAGTACAACATGGCCGCCGACCTGAACACGGTGCCGGCCAACCGCCGGCCCATGCATTTCGGGACCCTATGGCTGTCCGACAGCCTGTACTCGAAGTTCGCCCCCTATGTGTGGACCCAGTTCGCCACCGGCACGACCATCGTCAACCAGCTGGCGTCGTACGTGTGCTCGGAGCTGGTGGGCAAGAAGGCCGTCAACTCGCCCAACGACGAGGTCCACGGCGGCTACAAGAACACCGTCCGCAAGTTCGGCCTGGTTCACACCAACCTTCCCCAGGACGCCCCGCTGATCAGCGACTTCAAGGCCGCCCTCAACAGCGACTGCGCCGGCAAGGGCGGGGCGGGCATCATCGCCAAGGAGGTGTCCTACGACGGCACCGACTTCTCCAACGCCCAGAAGGACGACACCAATCTGGTCGTCCAGCTGCACACGGCCAACATCACCAGCGTGATCATGCTCGGCGACCCCATCCAGGGGCTATTCCAGCTCGACGATGCGGGCGGCCAGAGCTACTACCCGGAGTGGATCTACTCGAGCGAGGGCTACATGGACTCCAACACGGTCCAACGGCTCTACACCTCGATCAACAAGACCGAGTCGCAAGGCGACTTCGGGACCAGCAACCTCGGGGTGTTCGGCGGGTTCGGCTTCGGCGCCGGCGACGCTTTCTGGATGTACCACACCTACCACCAGACCGCCCCGGACGGGAAGCCGTGCGATCCGTCCAGTGAGGCCGGCATGGACCACGGCGGGGGAGCCAGTGGCTCGATCGCCCAGTACTGCAAGGCGCCCAGCGCCCTGGTCACCTGGTACTACACCATGCTGCCTCTCATCGGTGGGATGTTCTTCGCCGGTCCCAACCTGACGCCCCAGAACGTCACCGCCGGACTCCAGCACTACCCGCCGACCCGCTACGGCGGCAACGGACCCACAACGGATCCCCGGCCCGCCCTGGTAGGTGCGGGCGTGGGCAAGTACGGCTTCATCGTTGACGCCGTGGCCTGGAGGTGGCGGCCGGACTTCACCTCTCCCCAGCCCGAGAACAAGGCCGGCTTCGTCGAGTACCCGGACTGCCAGCGCCACTACCTTCAGTGGCCCAACCAGTACGCGCCCAACTGGAACCCGGGCGACCAGGCCTTCAACGCCTGGTGCGGCGATCCCAAGACGGACTACCCGAAGTACCTGGCTAGCGACGGGCAGCACTGATCTGACCTGGGCCGTCCACGGCTCGGGCACTAGGGTGCCCGAGCCGTGGACGGTCCTCTCAACGTCGTCGTCGTGATGATGGACGACCTGGCCTGGGGCGATCTGGCCTGCCACGGCAACCAGGTGGTCCGCACTCCCCGCCTCGACGGCCTGAGGCGGGAGAGCACCAGGCTCACCCGCTACTCGAGCGGCCCGCTCTGCACGCCCGCCCGCGCCAGTCTCATGACCGGCCGGTACCACCAGCGGACCCGGGCGATCGACACCTTCTGCGGACGGTCGATGCTGGACCCTGGCGAGGTCACGGTGGGTGAAATGCTCCGTTCGGCCGGCTACCGGACGGGGGGCTTCGGGAAGTGGCACCTGGGCGACGCCTACCCGATGCGGGCCTGCGACCTGGGCTTCGAGGAGACCCTCATGCACCGCTCCGGCGGCATCGGGTCGGTGGGCGACCACCGCGAGAACTACTGGCGGGAGGGTGAGGCCTACTTCGACCCGGTGCTCCAGCGGGACGGGCGCCCGGAGAGGCGCAGCGGCTACTGCACAGACATCTTCACCGACGCCGCCATCGACTTCATCACCCGGCACCACCAGGCGCCCTTCTTCGTCTACCTGGCGACCAACGCGCCCCACACGCCCCTCGAGGTGCCCGAGCGCTGGGTCTCCCACTACCGGGGGGCGGGGGTGAACGAGACCCACGCCCGGCTCTACGGGATGGTGGAGAACATCGACTGGAACGTGGGCCGGGTGCTCGACCATCTGGCCGCCCTCGGCCTGGCCGGGCGGACCCTCGTCCTCTACACCAGCGACCACGGTCCCTGCCCGTCGGCGCGGGACTTCACCGCCCCGGCCGACCGCCAGCAGCGGTTCAACGCCGGCCTGCGGGGCGAGAAGGGCTCGCTCTACCAGGGGGCGGTGCAGGTGCCCTGCTTCTGGCGCTGGCCCGGCGTGGTGCCGGCGGGAGTGGACATCGACCGGCTGGCCTCGCCCATCGACGTGCTCCCGACCCTGGCCGCGGCCACCGGGGCAACGGCTCCACTGGACCGGGTGATCGACGGCGTGGACCTGCTGCCTCTCCTGACCGGAGCGGTCGCTCCGGCCGACTGGCCGGACCGCAACATCTTCATGCAGTGGCACCGGGGAGATGCCCCTACCCGGTACCGGAACTACGCAGTGATCACCCAGCGGTACAAGCTGCACCGCCCGGAGCCTGGCCCGGGCCGTCGAGCGGAGGAGGTGGCCGACGAGCTCTACGACCTGACCGTCGATCCGGGCGAGCGGGACGACCTGGCTGCGGCCCATCCCGACCTGGTCGCGGCCCTGCGTGCCGAGTACGAGCGCTGGTTCGACGACGTGGGGGCGACCAGGCCCGACAACTACGCCCCGCCGCGCATACACGTGGGGTCGGAGGCCGAGGACCCCACCACCCTCAGCCGGCAGGACTGGCGGGTCGACCCGTCGATGGCGGACCTCGGTGAGGTCGCGCTCTGGCGCACGGCCGACCTGCAGGCCACCTGGGAGGTCTGGGTGGAGCGCGAGGGCCCTTACCGGGTCGAGGTCCGCCTCGAGCCTTTCTCCTGGGCCGCGCCGAAGCTGTTCACCGACGTCGTGTTCCGGGCCGACGGTCGGAGCTGGAGGACCCCGTGGGCGCCGATGTGCACCCTTTTCGTGCTGCCCGAGGTGGAGCTGGCGGCCGGGCCGGCCACCGTCGAGGCCTGGGCCGAGGGCCCATCCGGGCGCCAGGCGGCCCTGTACGTCGACATCGGGCGGGCGCCCGCCGGCGCTCCGGTCGTCGGGAAGCCCTGACCGGGTGGCGGCGTACCAGGAGACCTATCGGCGCCTCCTGCTGGACATGCACGTCCCCGACTGGGACGAGGGCTTTCTCGCCCAGCTCGACCCGGCTGCGCTGGTGGACCGCTTCGCCGCCTCGGGAGCCGCGGCGGTGATGGTCTACACCAAGTCCCACGTCGGCCTGTGCTACTGGCCAACCCGGATCGGTCGGCAGCATCAGGCCCTCGGCAGGCGGGACGTGCTGGCCGAGGTGGTCGCCGGGCTGCGTCGTCACGACCTCGGGGTGTGCGCCTACTACAGCGTGGTCTTCGACAACTGGGCCGCCGAGCACCACCCCGAGTGGAGGCAGGTCAACGTGGCCGGGGTCGACTTCTGGCCCTTCATGCGTTACGGCGTGTGCTGCCCGAACAACGAGGAGTACCGGGCCTACGAGCGCGACCTGTTCGTCGAGATGCTGGCGACGAACCAGTTCGACGCCGTCTTCGCCGACATGCTGTTCTGGCCCCTGATCTGCGGCTGCCCTTCCTGCCAGGCGAGGTACCGGGCCGAGGAGGGGGCGGCCATTCCTGACCGCATCGATTGGTTCTCGCCGGAGTGGAACCGGTTCCAGGCCGCCCGCGAGCGGTGGGCCGACGAGCTGGCCGCCGACTTCGCCGCCCTGGTGCGCCAGCGGGCCCCCGGTACGGCGTTCACCCACAACTTCGCCCCGGCCTGGATGGGGGACTGGCACATGGGCCAGCCGATCCTCGCCTCGCGCCACGACGACTTCGTGGCCGGCGACCTGTACGGCGACCGGACAGAGCAGCTGGTGGTCTCCAAGCTCATGCTGCACCTGGGCCAGGGCCGGCCTCCGGAGTTCATGACCTCGGCGACGGTGGATCTGCGGGACCACAGCCGGCGCAAGTCCGCCCGCAGCCTGCGGGCCCAGGCCCTGGCGGCCACCTCGGTATCGGCTGCCTTCCTCGTCATCGACGCCATCAACCCGGACGGGACGCTGGAGCCGGGCCTGTACCGACAACTACCCGACGTGTTGGGCGCTTCGACCGATTACGAGGCCTTCCTGGGTGGCGAGCCGGTCGAGGACGTGGTGGTGTACTTCGCCACCGACGCCCAGGTCGACCTGGCCGAGAACGGGAAGCCGGTCACCGACGCCGGCCAGGCCACCGGCCGGTGCCGCCACCTCGATGCCGTTCGGGGGGCCTGCACCGCCCTCCAGCGCGCCCATCTGCCCTTCGGGGTGATCACCAGGGGCGGCCTGGCCGAGCTGGCCCCCCACCAGGTCGTCGTGGTCCCCAACGCCGAGCGGCTGGGGGCGGACGAGGTGCTGGGCCTGCGCCGCCACCTGGATAAAGGGGGCGCTATCTACGCCAGCCGCTTCACCTCCCTCGTCGACACCCAGTCCGGCCTGGCCGACAACTTCGCCCTCGCCGATGTGCTTGGCGTCGATCTCGACTCCCACGAGGAGGGTGGTTTCGTCTACCTGCGCCCCGAGCCGCAGGCAGCCGCCTGGGTGGCGCCGGCCTCGGTCGTCAGCTACCCGCTGCGCTCCGGAGGGCCCTTGGCCACCATCCCCCGGATCACGGCCCGGCGCGGCACCGAGGTGCTTGCCCGGCTAACCGTGCCTTACGGCCACCCCCATGCGGGGAGCGCGGCGGACAAACGCTGGTCCAGCATCCACGCCTCGCCCCCGTGGCAGGCGCTGGACGTTCCGACGATGGTGGCGGCCCGGGCCGGGGCGGGTCGGTCGATCTACTGCACCGCTGACATCGAGAGCGTCGACTCCGAGGCCGCTCAGGGGCTCTTCATCGGTGCGGTCCGACGTCTCATGGACCGGCCCCCGGCCTTCGAGGTGGACGGTCACCCGTGCCTGTGGGCCTCGGCCTTCGCTCAGCCGGATCAGTCGCGCTCGGTCCTGAGCCTCCTGAACTATCCCGCCGACCTCCCTCCCGTCGCCATGCCGGTCGGGTTCCGGTTCCGCCCTCCGGAGGGGAACCGGCTGCGCCGGGCGTTCGCCGTTCCAGAGCAGGCGGGCCTGACCGTGGATGGCAGCGGGGCCGAGGTGGTTGGCCATGTCGAGGCGGTGCCGGAGCTCGTGCTGCTGATACTCGAGTGGGACGGCCGGGCATGACCACGCTGCGGGTGGCCCTGATCGGCGGCCCCCAGTACGACCAGGTGGAGCGGTGCCTAGGGGACTTCGCCCAGCAGACCGGCGTGGTCGTCGAGGTGGCCTTCCGGGCCGATCACCCCGGCCTCAACCGCCACCTGGCCGGCCTGCTGCCTTCGGATCATGGCTACGACCTGGTCTCCACCCATTCCAAGTACGCGCCCTCGCAGGCCCGGTGGCTGACCGATCTCGACGGACTGGTCGACACCACCGCCATGGCGCCCGCCGCCCTCGCCCTGTGCCGGCCGGAGGGAGCGCTGCTGTGCGTCCCCCGCAACATCGACGTCCGCCTGCTCTGGGGTCACCGCCGGATGCTGGGGACGGCCGACCTTCCGGGCACCTGGACCGAGCTGGCGGAGGCTGCTGCCAAGGCGAGCGGGGGAGCGGGGGTGGCGTTCCCGGGGCAGGAGTCGGGGTTGTTCGGCACCTTCTTCGAGCTGGTGGTGGCCGAGGGCGGGGAGCTCTTCGACGAAGAGGCCCGTCCGCGGCTGACATGCGACGAGGCCCACTTCGCCCTGAGCTACCTGGTCGGCCTCCACCGGCAGGGACTCACCCCTCCCGACCTGCCGGAGTGGGGATATGACGACGTCGCCTCCGGCCTACGGGACGCCAGGGTCGCCCTGGCCGGCGACTGGCCTGGCTACTACGCCCTCATGAGGGCGAGCGCCGCCGCCGGCGACATCGAGGTCGGCCGCTACCCCGCGGGCTCGGCGCGCCGGGCGGTCTACTCCGGTTGCCACGGCTGGGCCATTCCCAGCCGAGCCCCCCATCGGGACGAGGCGGTCCGGCTGCTCGCCCACCTGAGCGCGGCCGCGTCGGCCACGACAGACGCCGCCCAGGGCATGGTGCCGGCCCGGACGGACGTGGCGCTGCCTGCGACCGACGAGCTGGACCAGCGCAGGAACAGGCTGCTGTCGGCCACCGTGGCCGAGGACATGATCACCTTCCCGCCGCTGGCCCGCTATCCGGAGATCGAGGAGGCAGCTTGGCAGGCGCTCAACCAGGCCCTGCGGGGCCTGTGTGATGTACCCGAGGCGCTGAACCGGGCCCAGGCGGTGGCCGAAGAGGCGCTCCGGCCCCACTGAACGGCGCGGTAGGACCGACCGGTCCGGCGGTCCTAGGTCAGGACCTCCGTCGTGGCGGCGTGCCTCGCCAGGCTGTCCGGCTGCAGGGCGGCGCCTATGCCGGGCACGGTTGGAGGGCGGTAGCGCCCCTTCACGATCTGGACCGGATCCACGAAGTGCTCGGCCAGGTGCGGAATGGTCTCGAGCGGAAGTTCCGGAAGGCCGAGGACGCAACGGGTGAAAAGGATCAGGTGCTGGTGGATCTGGCTGGTCTCACCGGCGTGGGGGAGCACCGGAATGCCCGCTTCGGCGGCCATGAGGGCGACGCCGAGGAACTCCGGCAGCCCGCCCAGCCGGACGACGTCGGGCTGGGCGACCTGAATGGCCCCGGCCCGGATGAAGTTCTTGAACACCACCTGGTTGGGAACGTGCTCCCCTCCGGCTATGCGCATGGGAGCCAGGGCAGTGGCCACGTCGCGGTAGCCGAGCACGTCGTCGGGGTGCACGGGCTCCTCGAACCAGAAGACATCACTCGAGGCCAGGGCCCGGCCGGCCTCGATGGCGCGGGGCACGCTCCAACACTGGTTGGCGTCCACCATGACCAATATCTCCGGTCCGACCGCCTCCCGCACCGCGGCTACGCGGTCGGCATCGGTGGCGATGTCGGGGGAGCCCACCTTCAGCTTGACCGCCCGGAAGCCCCGTCCCACCGAGGAGAGGGCGTTTGTCACCAGCTGGTCCCGCGAGTAGCCGAGCCAGCCGACGGAGGTGTCGTAGCCGGGGTAGCCCCGCTCCAGCTGGGCGGCGATCTCAGCCTCCGGCAGACGCCGCTCGCGCAGCAGTTCGAGGGCCCCGGCCTCGTCGATTACGTCCGATATGGTCGAGAAGTCGGCCAGAGCCACGAGCTGCTCAGGGCTGAGGTCGAGCAGCAGGCGCCAGAGGGGCTTGCCCTCCGACCTGGCCCACAGATCGACGATGGCGCCGGTGACGGCGGCCAGGCCCAGGTGGATCGCCCCTTTGTGGGGCCCCAGCCACCGCAGTTGGCTCTCGTTTGCCCACGCCCGCCAACGGGCCCCGAGGTCGGCGGCGAGCTCGGCCACGTCGTGGCCGCGGACGAAGGGCCAGAAGGCCCGGATGGCGGCGGTGACCACCTCGTTGCCCCTTCCCAGGGTGAAGGTGATGCCCGTCCCCTCGAGGCCGTCGTCGGTCCGGAGCTTGCAGGTGGCGAAGCTGTAGAGGGGATCCACGTGCAGCGAGTCGCTGCCGGCGCCGGGCGGCATGGGAAAGCGGACGTCCAGGGCGGTCATCTGGGTGATCTTCACCGGGCTACCTCCGAGCTTCGCCGGGCGGGCAGACAATAGGCAGGAGTTGGCTGGACCGGTCCCGAAAACCTGAGTACCGTCTCAGGTCGCACTGAGATTACTTGGGGGAGGGGATCTGTGCCATCGGCTGGGAGGCGGACGCGGCTGGATCAGCTCCTGCCTTTCGGCTACATCGGGGCGGCGCTCCTTCTGGCGGTGATACTCCTGCCGAGCGCTCTGCGCCCGCCGCTCCAGCAGCCGGACCAGAGCGGGGCCTTCTCGCCCAACGCCCCGCCCAACAAGAACCAGACCCTCTACGCCGGGGCCCACGCTGCTGACAGCGGGACCTTCGGCGGCACCCAGGCCGGCAGCGGCCCCGGTGGGTCCACCCCGAGCACCCTGCCGCCCCCGCCCCAGCAGCAAGGGAACCAGTACAGCGCCTGCCCGTACGGCGTGGGCAACCCTCCCCGACAAATCGCCTCCGTCTACGCCCCGCCCTGTGCACCTGCCTTCACGGGCAACAACGGAGGCGCCACCAGCCCGGGCGTGACGGCCAACACCATCAACATCTGCTACCTGATGAACCTCACCGGGGCCGACAGCAGCGGGGGCCCGATCCCTCAGCAGGAGACGTCCAGCGAGGGTGGGGTCGCCCGCACCTACACGGTGCTCATGAACTACTTCAACTCCCGCTACCAGTTCTACGGGCGGAAGATGCAGTGGTACTACGTGTCGAATCCCAGCGGGTCCAACTCGACGGCCAACGCCTACGCCCGCGCCGACGCCGCTAAGAACACCTACCACTGCTTCGCCTCGATCGAGGAGACCAACGCCGACGAGCTGGACGAGCTCGCCCATGACGGGATCATCGCCTACACCCTGGCCCAGGTCCCCGAGAGCTACTTCCAGTCGAAGGACCCCTACATCTGGAGCTTCACGCCCTCGGCCACGTCCACCATCAAGATGGGGGTCGAGTACTACTGCAAGAAGCTGGCCGGCAAGCCCCCCACGTACACCAACGACCCCACGTTCAACTACAAGGCGCCCCGGAAGGTCGGGCTCATCGTCTACGACCTGCCCGAGTACGGGAACATGTCCGGCTACGCCACCTCGCTGCTCCGCCAGGAGTGCGGGGTCACGCCGGCCAAGGTCGTCACCTACGACCTGACCGGTAGCGGCTCGGGGACCCAGGGGCTCAGCACGGACGTGGTCCAGCTGCGAGCGGCCGGAGTCACGACGGTCTTCTACCTCGGCGACCTGCTCAGCGCGGCCATCTTCACCGAGGCCGCCTACAGCAACAACTACTACCCGGAGTGGTACCTGCCCGGCTTCGGCGGCGTGGATACCGGCCACATCGGGCGTGACTACAACGGCTACGAATGGGTCCACGCCTTCGGCTACTCGTTCTACGAGGTCCCCCGTCCCGACGAGGAGACCGAGTGCTACCAGGCGTACCACCAGATCGACCCCAACAACGACCCTGACAGCGGTATGTGCAACTACATGTGGGGCGACATGGTCCAACTGTTCGGAGGGATCCAGGAGGCCGGGCCCCACCTGACCCCACAGAAGTTCAGACAGGCCCTGATCAACCAGCCGAAGCTGCCACCAGACCCCCCATGGCACATGGCGGGCGGCTACGCGGACGACAACCACACCTTCCCCCTGTGGGCGGCGGAGATCTGGTGGGATCCCAACTCGCTCGGCTCGGACGGCCAGCCTGGCACCTACCGGTACCTCAACAACGGCCAGCGATACACGTTCGGAGGTTGGCCTTCCGGTGACGATCCGGGCCTATTCCACTCCGGCATAACCATGGCGCCCGGCTCGTGAGGCGCGCCCTGGTCTTCCTGGCGCTCGCCGCCACAACCCTCGGCGCGTCGGCCTGCGGGGTGGCGGCCAAGCAGGCCACGGCCGACCGGATCATCGGCGCCGCCCAGTCGGCCCTGTCCGCCGGGGGGGTCGCCGGCACCCTCTCCGTACAGGTGGTTCCGCTGCCCGGGCCCCGCCCAACCGCCCCGGGGCCCCAGCGAATAAGGGCGGCGAAGGCCGGGCCGCTGGCCATGGTCGTGTACCCGGGCCGCGGGGAGGCCCAGGTGTCGACGGCGGCGGGTCAACCGCCGGCTCTGATCTTCACCCCCAACCGCATGTACGAGCGCCGGCCCGGGCCTGGCTCGTCCGACGTGCAGAGCCTGCTCAACGCCGCCGGCGGCGGGGTGTCCAACCTGATGGTCCTGTCAGCCCCGGCGAGCGCCAGCCTCGGGGCCCTGGCGGGGGGGATCAGCGGCCTCGGCGGGTCGGGCGCCCAGGCCGGAGGGGCTGCCTCGGGGGGACTGGGCACCTCCCGTCCCTGGGTGAGCCTCGACTTCGCCAGCCTTCCCCGCCAGGCGCAGGATCAGGCGGCGGGCAGCTTCGCCTTCAACCCGGCCCTGCTCCTCCGGCTGGTGGCGGGAACCCTGACGGGAAGCGTCAAGCCGACTTCCGAGTCCCGTACCACGACGGCGGAGTCGGCCGGCTACCGGTTCTACCGGGTGAACTTCGATCTGGACAAGGCCGAGAAGGGCATGGCCGACACCTCCAAGCAGGTCGTGGCCCGGGTGTTGCAGGCCAATGCCGTCACCGCCACCGTTTTCCCCGGGGAGGTGTGGCTCGACCCGCACGGTCACCTGGGCGGCTTTGCCGTGTCGTTCATCCAGAGGCTGGACCAGGACACCCGCGCCCTCCAGATCGTGATCGTCGACCTGACCGGCACGGTTCCGTCGCGCTCGGTGGCCGCGCCCGGGCCGGATCAGGTCATCAGCGTCAGCTCCCTCGGCGCTCTGGTGCACGGGGTGGCCTGAGGTGACCACCCTCGCCCGGGCCCGCTCGAGCCTCCTCTACACCGCCGGCCTCGTCGGCATCTTCGTCGTCGGCGCCGTCGCGCTCCGTGCCGGCACCGGCCACAGCGACCTGTCGGTGCTCGCCTACTCCTGCGTATTCGGCTGCGCCAACGCCCTCTTCGCCGTGGGCCTGGTCCTCATCTACCGGGCCAGCCGGGTCATCAACTTCGCCCATGCCAGCTTCGGGCTCATCGGCGCCGCTCTCTTCTACGAGATGGTCTCCTATCTGAGCTTCCCGTACTGGGCGGCTCTGCCGATCGCCCTCGTCGCTTCGGCGGTGGCGGGGACCGTCGTCGAGTTCCTGTTCATCCGACGCTTCTTCGGGTCCGCCCGGCTCATAGTGCTGGTCGTCACCATCGGCATCGGCCAGCTCCTGGCGGCCCTGGCCGGGGCGGTGCCCGGACTGGTGGGCGACCACAACTTCCAGCCCGGCCAGCCCCGCACGCCGTTCAGCCACCTGCGCTGGCAGGCCTTCCCGGTGGTCTTCACCGGCGACCAGGTCTTCCTCGTCCTGGTCACCGTGGCCGCCCTGGGGGGGATGATCGCCTTCTTCCGTCTGAGCAGGCGAGGCATCGCCGTGCGCGGCGCGGCGGAGAACGCCGACCGGGCCTCGCTCCTGGGCATCAACACCCGCACGCTGTCGACCCTGGTGTGGACCCTCGGCGCCGGCCTCTCCGGTCTCGCCGCCATCCTGGTCGTGCCCATAGTCGGCTATCAGGGCGGATCGGTCGGCAGCTCCGGCCTGGGCACCGAGCAGCTGCTGATCGGGCTGGCCGCCGCTGTCGTGGCCGGCATGGACAACCTGCCGATGGCGGTGGTGGCGTCCCTGGGCATCGCCGTGTTCCAGGAGGTCGTGTTCTTCGACTTCTCCCAGAGCGCCATCGTCGACGTTGCCCTCCTGGGCCTGATCCTGGTGGCGCTCCTCCTTCGCCGGCGCCGCCTGATGCGGGTGGACGAGGGGGCGGTCAGCTCGTGGGCGGCGACCGAGGAGGTCAGGCCCATCCCGCCGGAGCTGGCCCACCTGCCCACCGTCCGCTCGGGCGTGCGCCGCCTGACGGGGCTGCTGGGCGTGGTGATCGTGGGGATACCCTTCGTCCTGTCACCGAGCCAGACCAGCCTGGCGACCAGCTTCCTGATCGACGGCATGGTCATCGTCTCGCTGGTCGTGCTCACCGGCTGGGGGGGCCAGGTCAGCCTGGGCCAATGGGCTCTCGCCGCAGTGGGCGCGGTCTTCGGCGGCGCTCTCTACGGGCGGGCCGGACTGCCCTTCCTCGTCGCTCTACTGCTCGGCTCCTTGTCGGGGGCGGCCGTGGCGGTGGTGCTCGGCTTCGCATCGCTGCGGGTGCGCGGGCTCTACCTGGCGGTCACCACCCTCGCCTTCGCCGTGGCCATGGCGACGGTCGGGGTGAACCGGACCTACTTCGGCAACCTCATCGCGCCATCGGTGAACCGGCCCTCTCTTTTCTCCATCAAGACCACCGACGAGCGTGTCTTCTACTACCTCTGCCTGGCCGCCTTGATCGGGGTCTGGTATGCCGCCATCGGGCTGCGGCGGACCCGGACCGGCCGGGTCCTGATCGCCATGAGGGAGAACGAGCGGACCGCCCAGGCCCTGGGCGTGAACCTGGTGCGCACCCGGCTGGCCACCTTCGCCCTATCAGGCTTCATTGCCGCCTTCGCCGGGGTGCTCCTGGCGGTCCAGGAGCACCAGGTCAGCCCGGACGCCTTCGGCCCGGACCAGAGCGTCAACATCTTTCTGGCCGCCGTCATCGGCGGGCTCGGATCCATCCAGGGCGCCCTGCTGGGGGCGCTGTACTTCGCCGTAGTGAGCTTCGTCCTCCACGGGGCGGTGGCCCAGCTCCTGGCGAGCGCCGTCGGGGTGCTGCTGGTGCTGCTGTTCTTCCCCGGTGGTCTGGGGGCGCTGGCCTACGCCGCCCGCGACGCCGTGCTGCGGCGGGTGGCCATCCGCCGGCGCATCTGGGTGCCCAGCCTCCTGCCCGACCGCCTGCTGGTGGAGGGGAGGGGCGAGCGGGCCCCGGTGGCGCCCCGTCCCGACGACGGTGAGCCGGTGCCGGTGCACTACCGGCTCCCGTCGCGCATCCGGGTGGCGGGCGGCAGCCAGGCCGGGCGGAGGTGGACCTTCTGATGGCTCGGACCCAGGGCTCGGGCAACGGGGGCCGCAAGCGGCTTGCCACGACCGAGGCGTACGTGCCGGCGACGGATCCCTCTCCGGAGTCCCCGCCCGTCGACGGTGAGCTGGTCATGGATCTGGCCCCCCTGCGGCTGGAGCCACAAGGCGACGGAGGGTCCGCCCCGGCCGTGGTGGACGGAGACCCCATCCCCCGCCAGCGCCGCCAGCGGGGCTGGGTGTTCACCTTCGCCGACAACCTGCGGCCGTCGGTGGCCACCGGCGGAACCCCAGGCACCCCGCTGCTGGTCCTGGCCGGCATCACCTTCCTCGACCAGTTCGACAAGCAGGCCTTCGCCGCCCTGGCTCCCGAGGTCAAGGACTTCTTCGGCCTCGACCTGACGGGCATCACCGTCCTGGTGGGACTGGCCACCCTGGCGACCATCCTCCTGACGGTGCCGGTCGGCTACCTGGCCGACCGCCGGCGGAGGACCTGGCTGGCCGGCCTCGGTTCCCTCTGCCTGGGGGTCTTCGCCCTCGCCAGCGGCATCGTCCCCGCCGTGGTGCTCTTCGCCATCGCCCGGGCCGGCGCCGGCCTGAACCGGACGACCGACGCCGTGCACCAGTCGCTGCTGTCGGACTGGTACCCGCCAGCGGTGCGACCGGGCGTGTTCACCTTCCGTCAGATGGCCTACGAGGCGGGCAGCGCCGTGGGACCGCTGGTCGCCGGCGCCATCGCCGCCATAACGCTGTGGCAGGTCACCTTCATCATCCTGGCCGTTCCCGCCCTGCTGCTGACCTGGGTCTGCTTCTTCGTCCTGAGGGAGCCGGTCCGGGGCGAGCAGGAGCGTCGGGCGATGGGGGCGACCGAGGAGGAGGCTCTCGAGGAGGAGCGGCCGCCGTCGTTCGGCGAGTCGGTGCGGGTGGCGTGGAGCGTGCGGACACTGCGCCGGATCATCTGGAGCCTGCCCTTCCTGGTCGGCGGCCTCCTCGGGCTCGCCACCCTCACCTCCCTCTACTACGACCAGGTCTTCAACGTCGGCCCGGGACTGCGCGGGGTCTTCCTGGCGGTGCAGCAGCCCTTCGCCCTGCTCGGCCTTCTCGTCGGGGGAGTGCTCGGCAACGCCTTTCTCAAGGAGAGGCCGGCCCGGGTCATCGCCTACGCCGGCGGGATGGGCGTCGCCTCGGCCCTCGCCATCCTCGGGATCGCCGCCGCACCCAACCTGCTCGTGGCGGTGGGGCTGTCCTGCCTGCTCAACTTCATGGCGACGATCCTGGCGCCGGCGTCGCAGGCCCTGCTCTCGCTGGTCGTGCCGGCCCGGGCCCGGGCCCTGGCCCTGTCGCTGGGAGCGCTGGCGATCCTGCCCGGCTACCTGTTCTTCTTCTTCGCCGGCTACATGGGCGACCACCACGGCATCCGGGTGGGTATCGGCTCGCTGGCCCCGGTCTTCGCCATCGGCTCGATCATCATCGCCTCGGCCGCCAGCAGCGTCGCCGGCGACATCCGGGCCGCCGCCGCCGCCGCCATGGCGGCCAAGGTCTCCCGCGATGCGAAGGCCGCCGGTCAGGCCAAGCTGCTCGTCGCCCGCGACCTCGACGTGGCCTACGGGCCGGTCCAGGTCCTGTTCAACGTGGACTTCGAGGTGGACGAGGGCGAGATCATCGCCCTGCTCGGGACCAACGGGGCGGGCAAGTCCACCCTCCTCCGGGCGATCAGCGGCCTGACCGAGGCGGCCAACGGCGCCATCTTCTGCGACGGGGAGGACATCACCCACCTGCCGGCCCACGAGCACGCCGCCAGGGGGATCGTGATGATGCCTGGGGGCAAGGGGGTGTTCCCCACCCTGACCGTGGCCGAGAACCTACGCCTGGCCGGATGGGTCCACCCCGACGAAGCCACTGTACGGACTCGCTCCGTGCTCGACCTGTTCCCCGAGCTGGTGGACCACCTCGACAACGCCGCCGGCAACCTGTCCGGAGGCGAGCAGCAGATGGTGGCCCTGGCCCAGGCCTTCCTGTCCAGGCCCCGGTTGCTGATGATCGACGAGCTGTCCCTCGGCCTTTCACCCGTGCTGGTCACCCGGCTCATCGAGGCGGTAAGGGCCATCCACCAGCAGGGGACCACCGTCATCCTGGTCGAGCAGTCGGTGAACGTCGCCCTGACCGTGGCCGACCGGGCCGTTTTCATGGAGAAGGGCGAGGTTCGCTTCAGCGGGCCGACGGCCGAGCTCATGGCCCGTTCGGACATCCTCCGCTCGGTGTACCTGCGGGGATCGGGCCGGGTGCGGATGTCATCCTCCGCTCCGCTGACCGCTCCGGAGGAGGAAGGGCCGGCGCTCGAGGTGCGCGGCATGACCAAGCGCTTCGGAGGCGTCAACGCCGTCAACGACGTGAGCTTCACCCTCGACCACGGACAGATCCTGGGGATAATCGGTCCCAACGGCGCCGGCAAGACGACGCTGTTCGACCTGATCAGCGGGTTCATCACGCCCGATTCGGGCTCAGTGGTCATGCAGGGCCAGGACCTCACCTCGTTCGGTCCGGACCAGCGCTCAGCCCTGGGGCTTCTGCGGTCCTTCCAGGACGCCCGGCTCTTCCCCGCCCTCACCGTGTCCGAGAACCTGGCCGTCGCCCTCGACCGGCAGCTGCCGACCAAGAGCGCCACCCTGGCGGCGCTGCGCATCCCGACGGTCACCCGAGGCGAGGCGCGGCTGGAGAGGCGCATCGAGCGCCTGGTGGAGATGTTCGGCCTTCAGGCGCTGCGCAACAAGTTCGTGCGTGAGCTGTCGACCGGCCAGCGCCGCCTGGTGGACATGGCCTGCGTGCTGGCGACCGAACCGAAGGTCCTCCTGCTCGACGAGCCGTCCTCCGGCATCGCCCAGCGGGAGGCTGAGGAGCTGGGGCCGCTCCTGCGACGGATCCAGCAGGACACGGGCTGCAGCATGCTGGTGATCGAGCACGACATGCCGCTGCTGGTGTCGGTGGCACCTGAGCTCATCGCCCTGGACCAGGGCACCTTCGTGGTGCGGGGACCGGCCGACGAGGTCCTCGAGCATCCCCAGGTGGTGGCCTCATACCTGGGGACCTCGGAGGAGGTCATCAACCGCTCGGTGAGGCAGTAGGCGGCAGAGGCGTGCAGGGCATCAACATCCGGCAAGGCAACGAGGAATCGGAGCACGGGACATGGACGTAACCAGGTTCAGGAAGCTGTTCGAGCAGTTCGTCTCGAACGTCAACACGGTGATCCACGGCAAGGACGACGTCGTCCGGCTGTCGCTGGTGGCCATCTGTGCCGGAGGGCACATCCTCTTCGAGGACGTGCCCGGCGTGGGCAAGTCGGTGCTGGCGCGGGCACTGGGTTCGTCGATGCACGCCCAGATGGCCCGGGTGCAGTGCACCCCCGACATGCTCCCCGGCGACATCACCGGGTCCTCGGTGATCGAGACCAAGACCATGAAGTTCGTCTTCCGGCCCGGTCCGGTGTTCGCCAACATCGTCCTGGTCGACGAGATCAACCGGGCCACACCGAAGACCCAGTCGGCCCTGCTTGAGGCCATGGCCGAGCGCAGCGTCAGCGTGGACGGCACGACCCACCAGCTGCCCCAGCCCTTCCTCGTTCTGGCCACCCAGAACCCGGTGGAGCTGGCCGGAACCTTCCCCCTGCCCGAGGCGCAGCTGGACCGCTTCCTTTTCAAGCTCACCATGGGCTACCCCGACCTCGAGGCCGAGCGGGCGGTCATCCGGGGCAACGCGACCCACCTCCAGGTGGAGGACCTCGAGCCGGTCCTGACCCCCAAGGAGGTGCTGGAGATGGTGAGCCTCGCCTCCGAGGTCAAGCTGTCGACGGCGGTCGAGACCTACCTGCTGGAGATCACCGCGGCCACCCGCCAGGAGCCCGCCCTGCTCATGGGTGCCGGGCCGAGGGCCTCGATAGCCCTGGCCAAGGCATCGAGGGTCATGGCGGCGGCCGACGGACGCCAGCAGGTCTATCCGGAGGACATCAAGGCCCTGCTCACCCCGGTGCTCGGTCACCGGGTGATGATGACCCCCGACGCCGTGCTCCGGGGGGAAGGAGTCGCCGACATCCTCGAGCGGGTCGTCGGGCGCATCAAGCCGCCGATGGTGAGCGCCACCAGCGCCGACCAGGACGGTGCCCCCGCCCGGCCGACCCGCCGGCGCAGCTCCTCGAGCCGACCGGTGGCTGCTGCGGCCCGATGACCGCGACCGCCGTCACCGCACCTGTCACCACCGTCGCCCGCCCCCCGGCGCGTGGCGGTGCGGTCCGGCGCGCCCAGGCGGCGGTGGAGCGGGTGACCGGGCTCACCTGGTCGGGCATGGCCCTGGTGGTGCTGGTCGTGGTCGCATGGCTCCTCGGCCGGACGGTCGGAGGGCGGCCCCTCTACCTCCTGTCCTACGGACTGCTGGCGGTCCTGGTGGCGTCCTACGTCATCGGACGCCGGCCCCTGCCGGTCGAGGGCAGGCGGTCCGAGTCACGGCCCCGCCTGGCCGAGGGCGAGACGGTCGCCATGTCTGTCGAGCTGTCCGCCGCCCGGCGGGTGTCGACCTTCATCCTCGAAGAGCGGGTCCCCGACGCCCTCGGCGACGCCGTTCAGGTGCCGGTGGCCACGGCCGAATCCGGCGACGGAGTGAGCTTCGCCTACAAGCTGACGTGCCGACGGCGGGGCGCCTACCGGCTCGGCCCCCTGGTCGTGCGCTGGGGAGACCCGTTCGGGCTGACCCGCCGGGAGGCGGTCCTGGTCGAGCCGGTCGAGCTGCTGGTGCACCCCAGCGTGGAGCAGGTGGAGGACCGCCCGCTCACCCGGATGTTCGAGGACCCGCCCATCCGCCCGCCCGTCTCCCGTCCATGGCCCCAGGGCCTCGAGTTCTACGGCATGCGCCAGTACAACCCGGGCGACGACATCCGCCGCATCGTGTGGCGGGCCTACGCCCGCACCGGCCAGTTGCTGGTGCGCGAAGCCGAGCAGGGGATCACCGACCGCGTCACCATCCTCCTGGACCAGGACGCCGCCAACCACACCGCAGGTGAGGTGAGCGCCTCGTTCGAGGCGGGGGTGAAGGCGGCCGCCTCGGTGGGGGTGCGCCATCTCCGGGACGGCTTCTCGGTGACGCTTGAGGGCAGCGAGGCCGCCATCCTGCCGCCCCTGCGCACGGCGAAGGCCCGCATCGAGTACCTCGACGCGCTCGCCCGGATCGAGCGGGTGCGCAACGCCCCCCTCCATGTCGCCATCCAGCGGGTGGCCAACAGCGTGGCCCGCAACCAGCACCTGGTGCTGATCACACCCCGCTTGGACGCCAAGGCGGCGGGGGCCCTCGACCAGCTGCTCGGCCGAGGCCTCTCCGTCCTGGTCGCCGCCCTGCTCTATGGCGAGGAGTCGGTGGACACCCTCGGTCGGGCCTCTGCCCTCGGATGCCAGGTCGTCGAGCTGCGGCCCCGGGTGCCGCTGTCGGTCGCCTTCCGCCACCAGGTCGGAGCCGGGATGAGCTCATGACCGACACGCTGGAGCCCGCCGCCCCGGTCGAGACCATCGCCGCCCCGTCGCTGCTGGCCGGCGACGACCGCTCCGGCGCGCCCGGCGCCGCTCCGGAGGCTCCGGCTCCTTCGACCGGCCCGGCGCCCGCCCCGGAAGAGGAGCAGGCGACGACGGCGGCAGTGCGGTTCCGGCCGCTGCTGGTCGCCATGCTGGCCTCGGCGGCGACCGCCCTCACCGTGGGGGGGATATTCGGATCCTGGGGTGCCCGCCTCTTCGGAACGGTCGCCGCTCTGATCGGGGTGGCGTGGGCCTGGCTGTCGCTGCGCTATCCCGCTCGCCGCACCGTCCTTTCGTTCGGGATGCTGCCGGTGGCTGTGGTGCTGGGCTTCCTCACCCTGGTGGTGGGAGCCGGCTCCTCCTCGGGCGGCTTCATGAGCCAGATCAGCGCCGCCGTCCACAGCGGCCGGCTGCTGCGCCCGCCGGTTCCGTTCGATGCCGGCTGGCGGCCCCTGCTGCTGATGATCCTGATGTTCGTCGGCTTCGCCTCGGCCTGGGTCGGCGCGGCCCTGGACCGGCCCCAGACCGCCCTGGTCATCCCGCTGCCCCTGTTGCTGCTGGCCGCCATCTCCCAGCCCAGCGACCAGCAGCTGCTGGCCGGCCTACTGGCCTTCGTCCCCCTGGTGGCCGCCCTCGCCGTCCTCTTCGGCGGCGACGGCCGCAGCGCCTCCCAGCTGACCAGGCAGTTCGAGCTCCGCCGGGCGGTGCGGGGGCTGGCTCTGCTGGCGCCGGCGGTGGTGTTCCTGATCCTTCTCAACCAGACCTCGTTCCTCTTCCCCAAGCCGATCTACAACCCACAGTCCAAACCCCAGAAGCCCAAAGCGGTCTCCCTCGCCACCGTGCCCGACACCGACCTGTTCGAGGTGAAGGCCCCGATAACCGGGCCCTGGAAGACCGGCGACCTCGACGTCTACGACGGCTCCAACTGGCTGCTGCCCCCGTACCAGACCAAGGACGTGAAGCCGGTTCCCGCCTCCGGGGAGGTCCGGTCGACCAGCGGCCCCACCGTGACGGTCAGCCTCACCACCCGCGACCTGGGCACCACGCCGGTGCTGCCTGGGGTGGTGGGTCCGGTCTCGATCAGCGCTCCGGGCCAGAACCTCCTCTACGACGGCAGGACCGGAACCTTCCGGATGGCGGTGGGCCGGGTGCCGGCCAACTTCACCTACCAGGTCACCCTGCCCAAGTACCCGACACCGGACCAGCTGCGGGGGGCGGGCAGCCTGCCCAGGGGCTTCGACAAGGCCGACTACCTCCACGTCCCGAGCCCCCCGCCGGCAGTGAAGACGCTGCTGTCCGAGGCCCCCCTGAACCCGTTCGACCGGATGAGCTACCTGTTGGCCAGGCTCAGCCAGGTCGAGATCGCCGTCGGCGGAGGGAGCCCGAGTCCGGTGACCCCGTCCAAGGTCCAGAGGATCCTGGCCGGCAACCATCAGGGCAGCCCGTTCGAGCTGGTGGCCACCGAGGCCCTGCTGGCCCGGTGGGCCGGGGTCCCATCGAGGATCGGGTTCGGCTTCGACGGCGTTGAGCCGGTGAACGGGGTCAACACCGTCAGGCCCAAGGACGCCGCCCAGTGGCTGGAGGTGTACTTCCCCGGCCACGGGTGGCTCCCGATCGTGACCACTCCGCCGCGGGCGCAGGCCAGCCTCAACAACGACAAGAACGTCAAGTACAACCCGGCCATCCAGCCCGGGGCCAACGTGGCGGTCAACATCTTCGTGCCGGTGAAGATCCGCGATCTCAAGGCCCTCTACCAGCAGGTCCGCACGGTGCTGTTGCAGATCCTGCCCCTCATCCTCCTGTTGGTGGCGCTCTACCTCGCCCTCCCGTCCGCCTGGCGGCTGGGGCGGCGGCTGAGGCGCCGGCGCTGGGCGGCGGCCCGCAGCCCGGAGGCCGAGGTCCTGGCCGAGTACTGCGAGATGCGCGATGCCGCCACCGACCTCGGGGTCGGGGACCCCTACGCCACGCCCATCGAGTTCCTCGACCACGTGGCCGAGGACGACGAGCACGGCGAGCTGGCCTGGCTGGTCACCCGGGCCCTCTACGGGGACATGGCCGGGGCCACGACCCCGGACGACGTCGAGGTCGCTCGCCGCTACTCGCGCTCCCTTCGCCGGCGGCTGGCCGCCGCCCAGCCCCTCCAGTCGCGGGTGCTGGCCGCCCTGAGCCGGGCGTCCCTGCGGGAGCCGTACGACGACGAGCTCCCGGGGCCGCCGGCCTACTGGCGGCGCCGGCCCAAGGCGCCGGCCCCGGCCCGGCAGGGGGGCACCCAGCGCCGCCGACGGCGGGGGGCGACCCGGGTGGTGCTGCGCCGGCTGAGCCGCACGGGCAGAGGAGCAGAATGAGGACGAGGAGCAGGACGACCGCGTCGGTGCTGGCGGTGCTGGTGCTCGGGCTCGGGGCCAGCGCCTGCAGCTTCAACAGCGGCCGGGGCTTCGAGGTCGGCGTCAAGACCGAGGGCCTCAACCTGGCCTTCGCCAACGGGCCCCTCAAGACCACCAGGGTGGTGCAGCTGCTGCCCCAGCCGGTGGGGTCGTACGCGACCTTCCTCACTCAGGTCGCCTCGCTGGAGAACCCCTCCGGAACATCGGGCTTCAGCGGGTTGGCCAACCGCGGTCCGTTCAACTCCTGCCCGAAGGCACCCCCCGACGCCCGCCCCCCCGAGGACGTCAAGGTGCTGGTGACCGATCCTCCCGCATCCGGGGTGTACACCACCCACAACAAGGGCCGGTTCAGCCTGACCGAGGGCGGGATCACGATCAGCGGCAACTTCCCGCCGGTGGGCCAGTTCACCATCAACAACGTCCACCGTGGCCAGTCCTCTGACACCGTCACCCCGATCCAGGGCGAGAGCGTCGGAGTGAACGGCGACACCAGGTCGATCTCCTACGACGTGGTGACCCTCGGCATCGACGGGAGCCAGACCACCACCACCTACCAGGCCAATGTGACGAGCAACAGCGCCTCCAACCGGGCCAATCAGGAGGCGGGGACGGGCCCCGGCACCACCGGCTCCCTCGAGCTCGTGAAGCAGGTCGTGGAGAACTCGAACGGCACCTCCACCTTCCAGCCCCAACCGCCGATCACCATCGTCTCGTTCCAGAAGGGTCCGGGCACCTCCTGGAACTCGGCCGGCACCGACCAGAAGACCGGGACCACCATGGTGGTGCAGGGCTCAATCTCCAAGGTCGAGAACGTCGATCTGTGCGGCAAGGTCTACGCCGCCTACCGGGTGATCTCCAACGAGAAGGTCAGCAACCCCCAGACCGGGCTGAGCTCGACCACCAGCACCAGCGACCCCAACGTCTATGACATCGCCCCCCAGTACGGCGGGCTGCTGTTGAGCCAGCACATCGATACCACGACCAGCTACACACAGAAGAACTCCGCCGTCGTGGTCGGCCTCAACTACACCGCCACCCTCAACTCGGAGACCCCGAATTGAGCCGGCGGAGGATCCGGGTCCTCGGTCCGGTGATGGCCGGGCTGGCGGCGGCCGCCCTCAGTTCCTGCGCGGCGGCCCCTCGCCAGGTGGCAGCGGCGGTCAAGGTGCCACTGGCCCTGGTACCCCCGGGCCTGGGGTCGTCCCTGACCCTCGCCGAGTACCCGGGCGACCGGAAGGCCTTCGCCAACGCAGGCAAGGACTCCCTCGTCTACGACGGACGGCTGTGGGAGATCCACGACGGCCACCTCCTCGTCGGGACCCTGCAGATCGCCACGGTGACCCCAGACATCTCCCTCACCAACTCCTCGGACCGCTCCGAGGTCCTGAGCGGCGTGCTCGACGGCGTGTCACCGACCACCATCAGCCAGGACGGTGTGGAGGTGGCGGTGACCAGCGCGCCCCAGCGGACCCTGTTCGTGTGGTTCGGGCGAACGGTGTTCGAGGTGCTCCAGCTCGACGATGCCCGGGTCAACCCCGAGCAGGTCCTCGGGCAGGTGATCTCCTACCAGTTGCAGACGGGCCTGCTGCACCCGGAGCCGGTGCCGCGCCAATGAGCATCATCGACCGGATATTCGCCGAGCGGGCGGTGCGGCGGGACGGGGGCCGCGAGGTGCCTGCGGGGCCCCGGGCCCAGCGCACCCGCAACACCATCCTGCAGGCCGCCCTGCGCCTGTTCCTCGAGCAGGGCTACCAGCGCACCACGATGGCCGAGGTGGCCGCCGCCGCCGGGGTGAGCCTCGGGGCGGTGTACCAGTACTTCCGCGACCGCTCCGATCTGGTGGCGGCCATCATCCAGGCCGGCCTGCGCACGCTAGTGTCCCGATCGGACATCACCTGGCGGATAGTGGAGGGACGGCCGGGCCTCGAGCGGGTGCTCACCAACTACGCCTCCGGCTACGCCGAGGCGCCCGAGGTGGCCCGGGTGTGGGATGAGGTGTGCCACGTCGACGACGACCTGGCCGAGCTGCGGCGCACCCTGGGGCGGGTCTTCGAGCGCACCATCGAGTCCGAGCTGCGCCGGGCCCAGCGGGCGGGCACGGTCCGGCCGGACCTCGATCCCCGATCGGCCGCCCGCGCCCTGGCGGGTATGGCGGACCGGTACTGCTATGTCACCTATGTCTTCGACCCGCCCGACGGGGCCGCCCCGTCGCCGGAGGAGACCGGCCGGCTGCTGGCCGGCCTGTGGTTGAACGCCGTCGGCCTCGAGGTGGACGAGCCCGTCGATGTCGGCTAGGCGGGCCCTGGTCACCGGGGCCGCCTCGGGGATCGGTCGGGCGACCGCCCGGCGCCTGGCGGCCGACGGATACCGCCTCGCCGTGGTCGATCGGGATGCCGCGGGCCTCGACCGGCTGGTCCGCTCCGTGCCGGAGGCGCTGAGCGAGGTGGTGGACCTGACCGACCGCCCCGGGCTGGAATCAGCGGTGGCAAGGATCTGCTCGGCGTGGGACGGCATCGACCTGCTGGTCAACAACGCCGGCATCGGCTTCGCCGCCACCACGGTAGGCACCGATCCCGAGCAGTGGGACGCCACCCTGTCGGTCAACCTCACCGCCCCGTTCCTGGCCTGCCGCGCCGTGCTGCCGGTGATGATCGCCGGCGGCGGGGGGGTGATCGTGAACGTGGCCTCGGTGGCCGCCGTGGTCGGGGTGCGCAACCGGGCGGCCTACTGCGCTTCCAAGGCCGGGCTCGTCGGCCTCACCAGGGCGATCGCCGTCGACCACGCTCATCAGGGGATCCGGGCCAACGCCATCTGCCCCGGGACAGTCGCCACCGAGTGGATCGACAAGATCCTGGCCAACTCGACCGACCCCGACGCCGACCGGCGGGCGATGGAGCAACGCCAGCTCGACGGGAGGATGGGCTCGCCGGAGGAGGTGGCTTCGGGCATCGCCTTCCTCGCCAGCGAGGACGCCCGCTTCGTCAACGGATCGGTGTTCGTCATGGACGGTGGCATGTCGGCGGTATGACCGAGCGGCGGTCACTCGCCCCCGCCCGCATAGGCGCATCGGTCACCACCAGGCTGGGCCTGGGTGGCGCGGTCCTGGCCGGCCTGTACCGCCAGGTCTCCGAGGAGCAGGCCCTCGGGGTGGTGGCGGCGACATGGGACGCCGGCCTGCGGCTGTTCGACACCGCTCCGCACTACGGGGCCGGGCTGGGCGAGGAGCGGTTGGGAGCCGCCCTCGCCGGCCGGCCCCGGGGCGAGCTGACCCTGTCCACCAAGGTCGGCCGGCGGTTGGAGCCGCGCCGCCCGGAGGATCCCGCCGACCTCTTCGTCGGCGCCCCGCCTCTCAAGTCGGTGTTCGACTTCTCCTACGACGGGGTGCTGCGCCAGGTCGAAGCCAGCCTGGCCCGGTTGCGGACCGACCGGGTCGACATCGCCTACATCCACGACCCCGACGACCACCACGACGACGCCGTCACCGGCGCTTATCCGGCCCTGGTCCGGCTGCGGGACGAGGGCACCGTCGGCGCCATCGGGGTCGGGATGAACCAGGCGTCGCTGTTGGCCCGGCTGGTGCGCGAGCTCCACCTCGACTGCGTGCTGCTGGCCGGCCGCTACAGCCTCCTCGACCACGGGCGTCCGGGCCTGGATCTGCTGGAGCAGTGCTCGACGTCGGGGACTGCCGTGGTCCTGGGTGGGGTGTTCAACAGCGGGATCCTGGCCGCCCCCGGCCCGGGGGCCACCTTCGACTACGCCCCGGCGCCGCCGGAGGTGCAGGAACGGGTGGCGGTGCTCGCCGAGCTGTGTGCCGGCCACGACGTCGAGCTGCCTGCGGTCGCCCTGCAGTTCGCGCTCGCCCACCCGGCGGTCGCAGCCGTTGTCGTGGGCTGCCGCAGCCCCCAGGAGGTGGCCGACAACGTGGCCATGACCGACCGCTACATCCCCGCCGGTCTGTGGGAGGAGCTCAGGAGGGCGAAGGTGATCTCGCCCGACGCCCCCACGCCGCTCAGCTGAGGCCGAAGAGCTTGGCCGCGTTGCCGCCGAGCACGGCCGATCTCCGCGTCGGGCTCAGATCCTCCAGCTGGCGCCGAATCAGATGGGGCGCCTCGAGGGTCGAGTCGATGTGAGGGAAGTCAGACCCCCAGAGGATCCGGTCCTCGCCGACGATGTCGAGCATCGCCCCGATGGTGCGCTCCTCGGGCTCGGCGACGTACCAGACGTTGCGCCGCAGGTAGTCGCTGGGCTTGAGCTCGAGCGGCGGCGCCATGGCCCCGAACACCGAGTGCTTCTCGTCGAGGCGGTCCATCAGGTGCCCGGCCCATCCGGCCCCGGCCTCCACGCAGAGCACCTTGAGCTCCGGAACCCGGTCGAAGACCCCGTCGAGGACCATGCTCGCCACGGTCGGGATGATCTGGCCGGGGGCCCCCAGGGCGAAGCCGAACAGCAGGCCGGCGCCGGCCTGGTGCCAGGCGGCGTAGGGGACGGCGGCGCCTCCGAAGCGGACCACCACGTGGATGCACGCCGGCACGCCGGCCTCGGCGCACATCCGCCACAGGGGGTCGAAGTGGGCCTCGCCCGGGCGGTTGACGCCTACCGGCTCGGGCGGGAGGAAGACCCCCTTGAAGCCCTGATCGAGGCACCACTGCAGCTCCCGCCGAGCCTCGTCCAGGTCGCCCAGGTTCAGGTGGGCGATCGGCAGCACGCGGCCCCGGGCGCCGGCGGCGAAATCGGCCTGCCAGCGGTTGTAGGCCCGGCAGTACGCCGAGGTCAGCTCATTGTCCTCGCACGGGAACGGGAGGATGCCGATCGTCGGGAAGACGACCCCGGCGTCGACTCCCCATTCGTCATAGAGGCGCACCCGCTCGTCGGGGTCGTAGCTGGCCGGCGGGCAGCCGTCGACGTAGCGGAGGCCGCCCGCGAAAAGGTCCATGCGGTCGCGGTGGACCCCGCCGAGGCCGGCGAGCGTGCCGGCCAGCACGACCTGCTCTCCCATGATCAGCTGCTCCACCCCGTCGACCTCGACGATGCGGATGGCCCGGTCGCGGTAGCGCGGCTCGAGCCGCTCCTGCCACAGATCGGCCGGCTCCATGACGTGGGAGTCGGCGTCCACCACGAGGGTGCGGGCCCCGGCGGCCGAGCCCGGCGGGGCGGCTGGGGCCATCAGCGGGGGAAGCGCACCAGGCGCCCCGGGCGGGCCCCGGTCGGCTCCGAGCGCTCGAAGGTGACCTGGCCGGCGACGACGGTGTTGACGTAGCCGTCGACCTCCTGGACCAGGCGCCGCCCGCCGGCGGGAAGGTCGAAGACCATCCGCGGCGGGTGCAGTCGGAGGTTGTCGAAGTCGATCAGGTTGAGGTCGGCCCGCTTGCCAGGGCTGATCACGCCCCGGTCGGTCAGGCCGTACACCTCAGCGGTGCGCCCGGTCTGGAGATGGACGGCGGTCTCGACCGGGATGCGCTCGCCGCGATGGCGGTCGCGGGCCCAGTGGGTGAGAAGGAAGGTCGTCATGCTGGCGTCGCAGATGAGCCCGCAGTGGGCGCCGCCGTCGCTCAGGCCAAGCACGGTGGTGGGATGGACCATCATCTCCCGCAGGGCGTCGTGGGTGCCGTGCACATAGCTGGCCAGGGGGGCGAAGAGGAGGGCCCGGCCGTCCTGCTCGAGCAGCCAGTCGAGGGCGATCTCCTCCGGGCGCCGACCCTGGGCCGCCGCCACCGCCGCCACGCTCTGGTCGGGGGCGGGCTCGTAGTCGGGGGGGTCGCCCAGAGGGAAGATCTGGTCCCAGCGGGAGATGAGCAGCCGGGCCACGGCGCTGTCGGTGGCGGGCTCCTCCGCCAGCAGGCGGTCCCTGACCTCGCTGCGGCGCAGCTCGGCCACCCGCTCGTCTATGGGCAGGTCGGCAACGGCCCGGTAGGTCGGGTGGGTTATGAACGGATGCAACGAGGACTGCAGGCCGAACAACATGCCCGTGGGCCGGCAGGACACCTGGGGCACGATCCGGAGCCCGGACGCCTGCAGGCTGGCGGCGTCGTCGAGGGCGTGCCGGTAGGCGTAGGGGTCGAAGGGGGTCTGGGCCAGGGTGTAGGTGACGGTGCCCCCGGTGCGGCGGGCGATCTCCAGCATCATCGCCCTCTCCGCCTCGCTGGCGGCCTGGTCGGAGATCAGCTGGAACACTCCGTGGCCGGCGGCCGCCACCCCGTCGGCGATGGCGAGGAGCTCGTCGGACGGGGCGGTTGTTCCGGGGACCAGGCCGTGACGTGAGCGGTGCAGGGCGGTACGGGAGGTCGTGAAGCCGGCCGCTCCCGCCTCCATCGCCATCTGGACCACCTTGCGCATCGACTCCACCTCGTCGACGGTGGCGTCCTCGTGGGCCCTCTCGCCCATGACGTAGGCGCGCACGGCGGCGTGGGGGACCTGGGCGGCCACGTCGAGGACCCGGGCCTTTGCGTCGAGGGCGTCGAGGTACTCGGGGAAGGTCTCCCATCTCCAGTCGATGCCCTCGTGCAGAGCCGTCCCCGGTATGTCCTCGACCCCCTCCATCAGCTCGATGAGGAAGGTGTGGCCGTCGCGCCGGGCGGGGGCGAAGCCGACCCCGCAGTTGCCCATGACCACGGTGGTGACCCCGTGCCAGGACGAGGGCGTCATGTCCGGATCCCAGGTGGCCTGGCCGTCGTAGTGGGTGTGCACGTCCACCCACCCCGGCGCCAGCAGCAGCCCGTCGGCGGCGATCTCGCGCCGGCCCCGCTCGGGGACCTCGCCGACGGCGGAGATTCGCTCTCCGTCGATGGCCACATCGCCGGAGTACGGGGCGGCTCCGGTCCCGTCGACGATTACGGCGCCGCGAATCACCAGGTCGTGCATGCGGAGAGCTCCCTCAGCCTCGGTACGCAAATGATGACACGCCGGGGCCCGCCGGCGCCCATCCGGCCCAGGGCCGTTGGACCCGGTGGGGGACCGCACTCTCCGACCGGCGCCGGGGCCGCCATGCCGACCGGCGCCGGTCGGTCAGTTCCAGTGGAAGGCGAAGATCTGCAGCACGAAGCCGGCCGTCATCAGGGCGTAGGCAACCGGCCGGACGGCGGCGGGCCCGCCGCCGGCGGTGGGGCCCCGGCTCGCCAGGCTCAAGACCAGGAGGGCGAAGGCGCCGAGGGCGGCGAGCAGGGCACCCGCCTCGCCCAGACGGAGAGCGGTGTGGTGCGAGACCGTCAGCAGCAGCATGCGGTGATGTTACGGGCGGGTTGCGGGCGACCGGTGGATCGGGCCGGGCACTCCGGCCAGACTGCAGGCCATGACCGCCACCACTCACCGAGTCATCCGCCGGGACGGGCTCCGCATCCATGTGGCCGAAGCCGGCGAGGGGCCCATGGTGCTGCTGGTGCACGGCTTCCCGGAGTCCTGGTACTCGTGGCGTCACCAGCTCGACGCCCTGGCCTCGGCCGGCTACCGGGCGGTCGCCCTCGACGTGCGCGGCTACGGCCGGTCGTCCAAGCCGGCCGCGCTGGAGGAGTACCGGATGGTGCGCCACGTGGCCGACAACGTGGCCGTGGTCGAGGAGCTGGGCCAGACCAGCGCGGTGATCGTCGGTCACGACTGGGGCTCGCCGATCGCCTCCAGCTCGTGCCTCCTGCGCCCCGATCTGTTCAAGGCCCTGGTGCTGCTCAGCGTCCCGTACACCCCACCGGCGCCGATGCCGCCGTTTGAGGGCTTCCGCCGCCTGGCCGGTGACGACGAGTTCTACATCGAGTACTTCCAGGAGCCCGGGCGGGCCGAGGCGGAGATCGAGCCCGACGTCCGTTCCTGGGTCACCGGCTTCTACTACACCGCCTCGGGCGACGCCCCGCCCCCGGCGGCCGGGCGGACCATGGCGACGGTCAGCCGGGGCGGGACCCTGCGCGAGCGCCTGGTCGTACCCGAGCGGATGCCGACGTGGATGCCCGACCACGATCTCGAGTACTACGTGGCCGAGTTCGAGCGCACCGGGCTCACCGGCGGCCTCAACCGCTACCGGAACATGCAGCGCGACTGGGAGGACCTCGCCGCCTTCCGGGGGCGGCCCATCACGTGTCCGAGCCTGTTCATCGGAGGCGATCGGGACGGGCCGACGGTGTGGGGGGCCGGGGCCATCGCCCGGTTCCCCGACACCTTGCCCGGCCTGCGGGCCAGCCACGTCCTGCCCGGATGCGGGCACTGGGTCCAGCAGGAGCGGGCCGACGAGGTCAACCGGCTGCTCATCGAGTTCCTGGCCGGGCTCTGAGGCGGTTCCGGGCCGAACCGCCTGGCACCGCCGGACTGACAGCGACGGCGGCCCGGTCGTAGATTTTGACGATGCCTCTTGATCCGGTCCTGCAGGCCATCGCCAACGCCAACCGCCAGTCGGGTGAAGGCCGCGATGTCTCCCAGCTCAGCGTCGAGGAGGCCCGGCAGGGCTACGACGCCATCGCCGCCTTCGGGGGCACCGCCCCCGAGCTGGCCTCGGTGGTGGACCGCAGCATCCCGGGCCCGGCCGGTGAGATCCCGATCCGCGTCTACCGGCCCCAGGGTGACGGTCCGTTCCCGACGGTCGTGTTCTTCCACGGCGGTGGCTGGGTCATCGGAAGCCTCGACAGCCACGACCCACTGGCCCGCCACCTGGCCGCCCTGACCCCGGCCGTCACCGTGGCGGTCGACTACCGGCTGGCTCCGGAGAACCCCTTCCCGTCCGCCGCGGACGACGCCTGGGCCGCCACCTCCTGGGTCGCCGCCAACGGGGAGGAGTTGGGATCGGACACCTCCCGTCTGGCCCTCGCCGGCGACAGCGCCGGCGGCAACCTGGTGGCGGTCACCTCCCAGCGGGCTCGTCTCGAGGGCGGCCCGGACATCGCCTTCCAGCTGCTCATCTACCCGACCCTCGACGCCAGCCTCGAGCACCCGTCCATCACGGAGAACGCCGAGGGCCCGTTCCTCACCCGGCGGACCATGGAGTGGTTCTTCCAGCACTACACCGGCGGACAGGCCGACGCCTCCGACCCCCGGCTGTCGCCCCTGTCGGCGCCCGACCTGAGCGGTCTGCCGCCGGCCCTGATCCTGACGGCCGAGTGCGATCCCCTGCGCGACGAAGGGGAGGCCTATGGCCGCCGCCTCGAGGAGGCGGGGGTCACCGCCAAGGTCCACCGCTACGACGGGATGGCCCACGTCTTCCTCCAGCTGGCCGGCGTGGTGCCTCAGGGGGCCGAGGCCATTCAGGAGTGCGCCGTAGCCCTGCGCTCGGCGTTGGGCGGCTGACCGGGGAAGACCCCGGTTCCGGCTCGGTCGTCCGGGCGACCGAGCGGCCGCCGAGCCCGTCGGCGGATGCCTCCTCGGTGGCCGCCGTTCTCGACGGGCGGGTCGGCGGCCCGGCGGCCCGCAACGTCTCCTACCTGACCGTCGCCCAGGCGGTCACCACCGGCCTGCACCTGGCGGCCTTCGCCGTCATCGCCGCCCATCTGGGCCCCGCCCGCTTCGGTGTCTACGTGTTCGCGGTGGCGGTTCCCGACCTGGTCCAGCCCTTCGCCGACTTCGGGTTCAAGACGACCGTCACCCGCGAGGTGGCCCAGGACCCTCACCGCGAGCGGTGGATGGTGCCCAACCTGCTCTACGTCAGGGCCAGCGCTGCCGGCCTCTGCTACCTCGCCGTGCTGGTCGCCCTGCCCCTCATCGGCTACCCGGCCGCCTCCGTCCGCGCCGGGGTGGCGGCCTCGGTGCTGGTCCTGATCTACGCCCTCCAGTCGCTGCAGGTGGTGCTGGAGGTGAGGCTCCGCCTGGCCTGGGTCGCCCTGGCGAACCTGGCCGAGGCGGTGTGCCTGGTGGCCGGGGTGAGCGTGCTGGCCCACGCCCACGCCGGGGCCATCTCCTTCGTATGGCTCTATGTGGGGGTCAACGGGGTCGCCCTGATGATCGTGGCGGCCCGGGCCCTCGCCCTGGGGCGCTTCGACTGGACGCCCCGGCCGGCCCGGTGGTGGTCACTGGTCCGGGTGGCCGCCCCCCTGGGGGCCGCCGCCGTGGTGACCGGGCTCTACTACCGGCTCGGCGTGTTCATCCTCGCCCGGCTGCAGTCGAGCGCGGCGGTGGGACAGTTCGGCGCCGGCTACCGCTTCGTCGACACCGTCGGGGTCTTCCCGGGGCTGTTGATGACCGTCCTCAACCCCATCTTCGCCCGCAGCTGGTCGGCGGGGCGCGAGGTCCTGGCCCGCCGCTACGCCACGGTCGTGCACCTCATCACCCTCCCCGGGGTCTGGGTGACGGTGGGGGGAAGCATGGCGGCTTGGCGGCTGGTGCCCCACCTGCACTCGTTCCGCCAGTACCGGGGCGCCGGGGTCACCCTCGCCATCCTCGCCCCGGCCGCCGGCCTCATCCTGGTGGGCACGGTGCTGTCGGGGGTGATGTACAACGCCCACCTCCAGACCAAGCTCCTGCGCATCGCCATCGGGGTGCTGGTGCTCAACGTCCTGCTCGACGTGGTCCTGATCCCGCCGTTGTCCTACACCGGGGCGGCCGCGGCGACCAGCGCCGGGGAGCTGGTGTCGGCGGCCTGGTTGGCCCGGGCGGTCAGGGTGAACCTGGGGCTGCAGTGGCCGTGGCGGCGGCTCTCCCGCACCCTGCTGGCCGGACTGCTGACGGCGGCGGCGATGGCCCCGGGCTACCTCTTCTCGCCCCTGGCCCAGATTGCCCTGGGCGTGGTCGGCTTCCCGGTGGCCGCCCTTCTCACCGGGGCCGTCAACCGGGCCGACCTGACCGCCATGGCCCAGCTGACCCGACGGGTGTCGGCCACCGCCGCCTGAGGGCACGGCCGGGCGCCGATCCGCGCCCCGACACGGCGTCCCCGTAAAACTGGGGGCATGGCGCAGGGCGACAGCGCCGGAGCCGACGTCGGCTCCGGCTTGACCGGGGCCCGTAGGGACGCCGCCCTCGCCTCACTGTGCGCCCTGCTGTTCCTGACCTTCCTCGACAACACGATCATCAGCGTGACCCTCGCCGATGTGCAGTCGCGCATCCATGCCGGTGTGACGGCCCTGCAGTGGGTGGTAAACGGCTACGCCCTGGTCTTCGCCGGCCTGATGCTGACCGCCGGCACCCTGAGCGACATCTTCGGGCGCAAGAAGGTGATGCTGGCGGGGGTCGGTATCTTCTGCGCCGGCTCGGTGATCGGCGCCGTGGCCCCGACCCCCGGTGTCCTGATCGCCGGCCGGGTGGTGATGGGCATCGGGGCGGCGGCCTCGGAGCCAGGGACCCTGTCCATGATCCGCCACATCTACCCCGACCGGGCCGAGCGGGCCCGGGCGATCGGGGTCTGGGCCGCCGTGTCCGGCCTCGCCCTCGCCCTGGGGCCGGTGATCGGCGGGGTCCTGGTCGGGCTGTCCAGCTTCCGGCTGGTGTTCTGGTTCAACCTCGCCTTCGGTGCGGTGGCCGGCATCGTGGCCGGGCTGGTGCTTCCGGAGAACTCCGACCCCGGAGCGCGCCAGCTGGATGTGCCCGGCTTCCTCCTCGGCTCCGCCGCCCTCGTCTGTGTCACCTTCGCCGTGATATCGGGGGAGAACAGCGGCTACTCCAACCCGGGCATCATCGGGCTGTTCGCCGCCTCGGCGGTGACCGGGGTCGGCTTCCTCCTGGTGGAACGGCGATCCCGCTACCCGGTGCTGCAACTGGAGCTGTTCCGCAACCCGACCTTCGCCGGGGCCAACTTCGTCTCCTTCGCCGCCTACTTCGGCACCTTCTCGATCTTCTTCTTCGTCGCCCTGTACCTGTTGCTGCTGACCAGCACCACGCCCTACGGGATCGCCGTCGACTTCCTGCCCATGAGCGCCGGCATGATCCTGGCCTCGGTCTTCGCCGGCCGGTGGGTGGCGGCCACCGGGCCCCGGCTGCCGATGGTGATCGGATGCGTCATGGCCGGCGCCGGCATCGTGGTGACCGACGGGGTCATCTCCCCCTCGGCCGGCTTCGGAAGCCTGGCCGGGCCGCTCGCCCTGGCCGGGGTCGGTTTCGGGATCGCGGTCGTGCCGGTGACCAGCTCGGTCCTGGCGGTGGTGCCGGCCCGGCGCTCCGGCATGGCGGCCTCGACGACCAACACGAGCCGCGAGCTGGGAGCGGTGTTCGGCGTGGCCATCCTCGGGACGATCGTCAACGGTCAGCTCACCACCAACGTCATTCACCAGCTCAGGTCCGAGGGCCTGGGCAGCATCGCCTCGCTCGTCATCAACGCCCTGACCACCGGCAACGTCACCGCCCCGAACACGGCGGGTAACCCGAGCCTGCAGAACGTCATCAACAAGGCCACCGCCGCCGCCGAGAACGCTTTTGCCAAGGGCCTCGACGTCGCCCTCATGCTCTCCGGCGCCATGCTGCTGGCCGCCGGGCTGGTGGCCCTGTTCACCATCGCGGCGCGGCCGCGCCCGGCTCCTGAGGACGACTCGGAGCTCGCCCCGGCCTGACCACCGGGCACCGGCGCCAGGACCTGCCCGAGGCGGCGGCGGTATGTTCGGAGAGCGAGGACGGAGGGGAAGGCGATGGGCGACTGGACACTGGCCGGGGTGGTCAGGCACAACGGGGCCGAAATCGGGGAGGCGCCGGCGATCACCTACGGCGAGACCACCATCACCTGGTCGGAGCTGGACCGGCGCTCCAGCCGGGTGGCCCAGCGCCTGCTCGGAGCCGGGGTCTCCGCCGGCGACCACGTGGCCATGATCGACAAGAACGGGCCCGAGTTCTTCGACCTGCTCTTCGGCGCAGGCAAGATCGGCGCCATCTGCGTGCCGGTCAACTGGCGCCTCGCCCCCCAGGAGATGCAGTTCATCGTCAACGATGCCGAGGCCAGGGTGCTGGTGGTCGGACCGGACTTCCTCGGCCAGCTCGAGGCCTTCGAGGCCGGGCTGGAGGGGGTCAAGGAGGTCGTGACCCTGGTCGCCGACGGGACCCACCAGGACTTCGCCTCCTGGGTGGAGGAGGGGTCGGAGTCCGACCCCGGGACCGAGCTCAGCCCCGAGGAGGTGGTCATCCAGCTCTACACCTCGGGCACCACCGGCCTGCCCAAGGGGGCCATGCTCAGCAACCACAACCTGGGCGTGCTCCTGCAGCTGCGGGAGGAGTGGGGCCTCGATCCGGAGTCGGTGAACCTGGTGGCCATGCCCCTGTTCCACATCGGGGGATCGGGCTGGGCGCTGGCGGGGATGAGCGGAGGCGCCCGCTCGGTTCTGGTGCGGGAGGTGGTGCCGGCCGAGCTGCTCCGCACCATCCAGGCGGAACGGGTCACCAACGCCTTCCTCGTTCCGGCCGTGCTGCAGATGCTGTGCGCCCTGCCCGGCGCCGCCGACGGCGACTTCAGCGCCCTGCGCTCGATCCACTACGGGGCCTCGCCGATCACCGACCAGGCCCTGAACGACGCCATACGCACCTTCGGGTGCGACCTGATCCAGGTCTACGGCCTGACCGAGACGACCGGGGCCATCACCCAGCTCGACGCCGCCCATCACGACCCCGACGGGCCGCGGCGGCACCTCATGCGCTCGGCGGGCCGGCCCTATCCGTGGGTCGAGCTACGGGTGGTCGATCCCGAAACCGGCACCGACCGCCGGCCGGGGGAGATCGGCGAGCTGTGGACCCGTTCGGAGCAGAACATGGTCGGCTACTGGCACCGTCCCGAGGCCAACGCCGAGGTCTTCACCACCGACGGCTGGTTCCGCACCGGCGACGGCGGCTACCTCGACGAGGACGGCTTCGTGTTCCTCACCGACCGCATCAAGGACATGATCGTGAGCGGGGGGGAGAACATCTACCCGGCCGAGGTCGAGAACGTCCTGGCCGGCCACCCCCACGTGGCCGACGTGGCGGTGATCGGGGTCCCCGACGAGCGTTGGGGGGAGGCGGTCAAGGCCATGGTGGTGCCCCGCCCGGGCGCCGAAGCGGATGCGGCCGACATCATCAGCTACTGCCGCGACCGCCTGGCCCACTACAAGTGCCCCCGCTCGGTGGACCTGGTCGCCGAGCTGCCCCGCAACCCGTCGGGCAAGATCCTCAAGCGGGAGCTGCGGGAGCCGTTCTGGGCCGGCCGCCGGCGCCGGAT